>Ga0326728_10000223_pt1 | contig 229481 bp, 188 predicted proteins | sample MB3enrmetagenome_FD_207602 | JGI IMG/M metagenome (GOLD analysis project Ga0326728, IMG submission 207602) | Lab enriched peat soil microbial communities from McLean, Ithaca, NY, United States - MB31MN | ecosystem: Environmental > Terrestrial > Soil > Wetlands > Peat | place: USA: New York...
GCTCCCAATTCAAAGGAAGCAATCCTACCAGAACTCGCCAATTCTCAAGTTCAGCCATGCAAATAGAATAGTAATCTTCATTTCAATCGTCAATCGTTATCTTAGCGCTTATGGGTGCCCCACCCTCGCCACGTCTTTGTTCTTGTGGCTAGGGTGGGATACCACGATACCTACATTACAGGAACAGTGAAAATACATTAGCGTCTGAGGGATCTCTCTCGGCTACCTTGACGGGTTGATGCAACCAGCTCCAGGCGTTAGTCATGCCCTCGGCGGATGCATCTGAAGGCCTCAATGAGCGACTATAGCATTTTCGGAAATGATGTAGTCCGAATCCATGGCCTGAAGCTGGCGCGACCATCAGGGAGCGACGGCCCACGATGCAGCGACAAAGTTCACACTATTTCCGAAAGTGCTCTAGCTGTGGAGACTCAAGAGGTTGTTCCTATTCAGACCTGCGCGGGAAGCGGGTGTCTGTAGTTTGAGGCTAGCATGGGGGCGGTGGAAGTTGTAGTCATGCAGCCAGTATTCGAGTTGCTCTTCTCTTTCTGCTGAGTTCTGATAGCTTCGCGCGTAGGCCCATTCGCGCAGAGCGGTCTAGATGAAGCGCTCGGCCTTGCCGTTGGTTCGCGGCGTGTAGGGGCGCGTAAATCGCTGTTTGAGATGCAGTTCATTCATGAGCTTGCGATAGATCCAGTGGCGATAGCAGGAGCCGTTATCGCTGTAGACGCGGCGGATGGTGATGCCGAAGCGATTGAAGTGGGCGCGAGCCATGAGAAAAAAGCGGATCGCCGATCGATGGCTGTGATCGGGCAGGATGGCCGCGAAGCTGATGCGCGAGTGGTCGTCGATGGCGATGTGCAGATATTCCCAGCAGGCGCGGCGCGACTCCTTGCCGAAGATGCCGGTGATTCGGTGGCCGGGCTTGCGGAACCGCGCCAGGCGCTTGATGTCGAAGTGGATCAGGTCTCCAGGATGTTTGTGTCATGGCGCACCACGGGCGGCAGCGGGTCGAGCGAGCGCAGGCGTACTGCGTCTTCGAGCGATGCACCTCTGTTCCGCATACCCCGTGGGGGTATCGAGGCAGTTTCGCAACCTGCTATTCCGATACAAACTGCGCAATCCGCTCGGCAACCAGTTGGGGAACCAGGCGCATGGCCATGTGGCTTTGTCCGTGCAGGGTTGAGACCACCACGTGGGGCAGGGTCTGCTGCAACGCGCGGTTTGCGCACTGAAACGGGTGTTCCGGGCTTTCGCTACCCCTCAGCAACAGGGTGGGGGTAGGGAACTGGCGGTAGGCGGAGAGATCGGTTCCAAGTGCGTCCATGGCCTCCAGCTCGCGGGTCCAAGTCGTTACCAGTCCGCGCATATGCGCCCAGGCTTTTGAAGTGCGGGTTGCGGCCACCACCGGCGCTGGCAGGCCGATGAACCGTTCCATGCCGACCGCCAGCGCCAGATCCATGTCTCCGCTGGCCAGCGCCTGCTTGAACGGCGCCAGATTCGCTCCCGCCACCGGCCTGCCGATGGGATAAGGCGGCTCATAGAGCACCAGCCGGCGCACGGTGGAGAGCGCCGCGCCTCCCAGGGCGCAGACGGCTCCGAAGGAATGGCCTACCAGGCAGACGTCCGGGCCTACGCTATCGAGAACGGCGGCAACGTCTTCGTACTCATTCTGGATGGAATACGCGGTACTGAGATTGCGGCTGTGGCCCCGTCCCCGCCGGTCCATCAGAATGCAGGTGTAGCGGGCAGACAGGATATGTGTAACTTTCTTCCAGTCGAGGTGGTTGGAGATGCTGCCGTGGACAAAGACGAGTGCGGGTCCGGACCCGGTCCGGAAAAATCCAATGGGAGTGCCGTCTTTCGATAGAACAGAACCCTCAACCACTGCGCTCTGTGTGCTCTTGCTGGCTGTAGTTGTCATGATCTTTCTCTATGATAATTACCTTCCGCCCCTGCGCGCGAACCGGTTCGGCCAGCCGCCGGGCACCCCACCTCTGACCGGACCGCATATGCTCAGGCGCCCCGAGGCGCGAACTCGCTGTGCAGCAAGCAGCTTTCTGTTTGCGCAAACTGGCAAGAAAAAATGAGTGGAAAAGTGGCGAGATGCGGAGAAATCGCTTCAACCAGTTTACTGGCGAGGCCTACCCGCGTTACCCCAGGGGGTGGGCCGGGTGCTCCCGTTTTGAGTCATGAAAAGACCCTCAGCCCCGCCTGAGAGTTCAGGCCGGATGCCGACACGATCACTGACCTCCGATCGAATCCGCGCCAGGGCCTCAGACGTCAGGGTTTCAACCTAGGTAGTTTTGCCGCTGCAGTCAGGGTGACCACACAGGCACATGATCTCCATTTTGTTTCCGATGCCCTCGCAGTGGTCGCTACAGTATTTCTTCTTTTCGGGGGCAGGGCAACTGCAGGCCGCATTCGCACATTTCTTGGGGTTGGACATAGTTCTCCTTTGCCGGTCCACTCGGTGCCATTCCGTTCCGGAGCACCCAATAATACGATGCCGAAACCGACGGAAAAGATAGTAGCTCAAATGCCTGTGCGCTCACGAGCAAAATCGGCGGGAAAAATCCTGCACGCCGGGCGGAGCTCACCAGCGGCCAGACAGGGCGTCTCAAAGCCGCAGTCCCAACACCACCCCAGCGACGAGGGAAAAAGTGTGTTTTGCTGGTGAAAATGCAAAAAATAAAACTAACTAAATTATTATCAACAGTTTTCGTTGTCCAGCCCCGCAGAACCGCACAATTTGTGATCCTGCGGGGTTGTGAACGGCTCACCCTATAGCCTCTCCTGACGCAGGCCTACTCGTCCTTCAGCGGGATCAAAGGCGCAGGCGCCTTGTGCATCTCATCGCTGAAGAACTTGCCCTCGCCGGTCAGTTCGAATGTGTCCCAGGAGGAGATCATGCTCGGTCCCCATTCAGGATCGAAGCACCATACAGTCCAACTGATGCCCCTCGATTCCAGGTAATTTGTAATCTCGGTGGCATACTTGCCGTTTTCTTCCTTGGAGCCGTAATCGGAGCTGAAACCGATCTCGGTGGCAATGATCGGATAGCTCGCGGCGGCAAAGCCGAAGTCCTCTTCCCACTTGGGCGTCCATGGCTGCTTCCGCTTGTTGGGATAGGGATGGGTGACGTATCCAATGCGCTCCGCTCTTACGGGATTGATGCGCAGCGGCGTAAGGTCATAGGCCCAGTCGAGGCCGGCGACCAGCGGAATAGTCTCTTTATCGTATCCGCGGATGATCGCGATCATATCTTCGTTGATCTGGCGCCATTCGTCCCAGGACATCGATCCGAGCTGGCCGCGGTAGATCGTCGGCTCGTTGAACAGCTCAAAGAACGCAACGGTGTGATTTCCGTTGAAGTGGGCGGCCATAACGCGCCAGAAGTTGAAGGTCTCCGGCAGGCTTGTCTCGTACATCGGGTCCTGGAAGAGTCCCTGCTTGAGATTGCCGATCGAGTGCCAGTCGATATCGACATACAGACCGAGATCGGTGGACCACTGCACCGCCTGATCGAGCAGGGCAAGGTAATTCCCAACTCCACGCGCACGCCATGCTACCGGGTGAACCGGAATGCGAACCACCGTCGCTCCGGTCTCTTTGACATTGACGAAGAGGTCCTTGCTCCAGTGGCCCTGGCTTTCAAGCTTATCGGGATCTGCGATGTTGACGCCACGGAAGAGAACCGGCTTGCCGTCAGGATCGACGAACCGGTTGTCGAGGACGGAAATGAGTGGGAGTTTCTTTGCGTCCGGGCTGTTGAGCGGCTGGGTCAGGTAGGCTGCGTGCCACCAATCGTTCACTTTCTTCTTCTCGGTCGTGGGGTTCGCTGTCTGTGCAGGTACATGCAAGCCGCAGAAGATTGCGAGTACCGCAAGGGCAATAGTGAATCGCTTCATGTTGTTGTATTCCTTTGCGCAGGTCATTGGGATTGCAGTCGTTTGCGGTCTGGGGCGCATTCGTAAACATCCTTATCCTATTCTCCGCAAGCGGCCGTGTCGATTTCACAGTAGCCTGGTAGTCCAGGCTCCCAAGAACCCGCTCAGCCCTGAACCAGGTGCCCCGCGGCTTGTCCCAAGCGCAGTCGAAATGGTTCCCGTTCTGGAGCCATATTCCAACCGCGAAGCTCTCCACTTTTTCTGTCTGACTTCACGAAAAAAACGGGAGCGCGCACTCCTGGAACGGGTGTAATCTGTCCGGGACGCGAAGAGCGTCTCCTGAGATCGTCGGCGGGTTGCAGTCGGCTCCGGGGCACAGAAGCTGGACCGAAATCGCGCAGGGTTTCACTTCCTCTAACCTGCGCCGCCCGCTCAACAATTCCCTCCTTAACCAGAAGAATGGAGAGAGTATGCGAAAAGTTCTTTCGGTTCTGACTGTTCTGACAATCCTGGCCGTGTCTCCAATGGCGATGCGGGCAGCGATGCCGGGCTATGACAATCTCTATGTCTTTGGCGACAGCTACTGCGATGTGGGCAACCTCTTTGTGGCAACGGGCGGACTGGAGCCTGCCGCTCCCTACTACAACGGCCGTTTCTCGAACGGCCCCATCTGGCTGGACCACGTGGCCGGATTCCTGGGATTGCCGATGAAGGCATCTCTGCTGGGAGGAACGAATTATGCCTTCGGCGGAGCCTGGGTCACGACCCCCCAGGCGATTCCCGGCGGAACGATTCCCAGCGTGCCGCAGCAGGTTGAACTCTACTTGAGCCAGCATGGCGGCAAGGCAGACCCCAAGGCGCTCTACGTACTGGAGGGCGGCGGGAACGACATTTTGAACACCACAAGCGGCACTCCCGAGGCATTGGGCTTCCAGATCGCGCTCGGCCTGGCGGACAGCGAACGGATGCTGCGGCAGGCCGGCGCAAAGAACTTCCTGATTCCCAGTCTCTTCAATGTGGGATTGCTGCCCGCGGCGGCCGGGAACGTCGCCTTCGCCACGGCTGCCAGCGCCGCCGCAAACAAGGCGGTCGATGAACTGATCGCATTCGAGGAGTTCATTCCGGGCGTCCACATTCTTCGCATGGACATCTTCAGCCTGATGAATGCGGTCGAGACGGACCCAACGCACTTCGGCTTTACCGACATTGTGGACCCGTGCATTACGACCGCGGTGTGCGCCGACCCGGACCATACCTTCTTCTGGGATACGCACCATCCAACGGAGTTTGGCCACGCATTTTTTGCGGTGACGACGGAGAGCGTGCTGGCTGCTCAGCCAAAATAGTCCGAGGGGCGATGACCGCCTCGCAGTGCCCCTTTACAAAATGTCCCAGGTTTCGATTCCGGGGCCTGGGACCCCCAAAACCGACCCAAAAACTGACGTCCCATTCTTGCCACATCGCCGTTTTTGCCGGAGCGGGAAAATCGTAAAATGAAATCTGACGGGTGGCTCGGCCAATCCCTCTCAGGGATGTTGGCCCTGTAGACTCGTCAGCCTTTAGTGCGCCATTTCTTGCGGGGAGAGCAAGAAGTTTTGTTGATAACAAAGTGCTTATCAAATTAGTTGCGTATTTCTTAATGAAAACGTAACCAAATCCGGGCAAGATGCCGATAATCCCTGACAAACCTCAACCGGGGAAGACAGCTCAGCCACAAGCGCGAGTGGGCGCGGAAAGTCAGTCACGGAGATGCGGTCGATGCCAAGGGGTCACGCGAGTGAAAAGGGGAGATTGCGTGCTTCTGTTGTGCTCTGTATTCCGATTCTCCTGCTCTTGCCGCTTCTCGCCTTCTCGCAGACGCACACATCCTCTGGACGCCTGCCAACCTTGCACACGGTGCAGGAGGTCTTCCGGCTGAGCAAGGCCGAGGCAATGAAGGGATACCCCATTGACCTTGAAGCTGTGATCACCTATTCCGATCCGGCGTGGGGCCTTTTGTTTGTGCAGGATCAAACCGGCGTATCCTTCATCGACGTTCACGGCTCGAACATTGTTTATCCATTGGGCACAAGGGTCCGCGTAAAAGCCGTCACGACCGCGAATGAAGAAGGTAACCAAATGGTCCAGCAGAATATCCTTGTTCAGGGCCAGGGGGTGCTTCCCAAACCGGAGCCGAAAAGCGTAGCCGAACTCGCAGCCGGAGCGGCAGAAAGTCATCGGGTGGTCACCGAAGGCGTGCTGCATCCGTGTGAGCACGATTGGCACCGCGTCTGTTTCCGCCTCATCGACGGGAAAAAACTGGTTTGGTTGATGGTGCTCCAGCAGGATGGCCCTGCCGCGCAAAGCCTCATTGGCGCCACGGTGAAGGCGAAGGGCCTTGTTGGCCGCCATCAGGACGATGAAGATAAGCGCGTGGGTGCGCAACTGTTCGTCAATACCCTGGAAGATATTGAAGTTGAAAAGCCTCCCTTGCCGGTTTCATTTTCCTCGCCGCCCGTTCCGATTGGAAACCTGCGCGCCTCGGAAGAGGATGAGCGCTTCGCCGGCCAGATTCATGTTCGCGGCACAGTGATGTGGCAGTCTCCGGGCCTGTTCTTGATCCAGGACGGCTCGGGAACGGTGTTCGTGGGGACCTTGAAGACGGTCGTCGTCCGCACCGGAAGTACGGTGGACGCGATTGGGTTTCCGAGCCACGGGACGTTTGGCCCGGAGTTGTCGGACTCCGCCGTGCGCCTGGCCGCGCTCCCGTCTGACGCCGGCAGCCTGACGCCGCTTCATTTGACGGCCGCGGAAGTGGTCCAGCGCTCTCTCAACGGAAGGCGAGTCCATCTGAAGGCGCGCCTGATCGGTCAAAGCGCCAATGCCACGGAGTTTGTCTATCAGCTTGAGGATGGGACACAGCGCTTCAACGCCGTTCTGCTGCGAAACGACGCCACGCGCGAGGTTGTCGGCCTCTCGCGCGATTCCATTCTCGATTTGACCGGCGTCGCGTTGATCCAGAAAGGAACTGCGGAGTGGCCCGGAGCGCTCATGATTCTGGTTGAAGCGCCCAAAGACATCGTCGTTCTGGGAGGCGATGGCTGGCTGACGCTCAAGCGCGGGCTGACCATTTCAGGCGGCATGATCTTCTGTGCGCTTGTGCCGCTCGTATGGGGAACGCTGCTCAGGCGAACCGTGCGCCAGCAGACCGGGATCATCCGCACGCGGCTTGAAAATGAACTGCGCCTGGAAACAAAGTACAAGCGTCTGTTCGAGCGCAACCTGGCTGCTGTCTATACCTGGCGGTCCGATGGCGCCATCGTCGACTGCAATATGGCGTTTGTCCGTTTGCTTGGCTTCCAGTCGCGCGAGGAACTGATCGGACGCTCCTATTGGGATCTCCAGGCCGACCCTGCTCAACGGGAGCAACTGTCCGGCGTTCTTCAGGAGGATGCGCTGAGCAACTGGCACGCAAGCCTGCGCCGGGACGATGGCGTCATTGTGCATCTGTTGACGAACATCACGCCGGTGAAAGGTCCGGATGGCATCGCGTATGAGACCACCGCCATCGATGTGACCCAGCTCAGGCAGAATCAGGCAGAACTGCAGAGAGCAAAGGACGCGGCGGTGCATGATTCGCTCAAAGATCCGCTTACCGGCCTGCCCAATCGCAGGCTCCTGTCGGACACACTATCCGCCCTTTTGGCAGAGGCGCAAAGAGAAGCCGGCATCGTTGCGCTGCTCTATATCGATCTGGACGGATTCAAGCTGGTCAACGACAGTCTCGGCCATGCTATCGGCGATGGGCTGCTCGTCCAGTTGGCCGCTCGCCTGCAGTCGTGGATTCGCGAAGGAGATATGCTGGCCCGCCTGGGCGGAGATGAGTTCATGGTCATCATGCGCAGGCCTCAGTCCAGGGAAGACGCGGTAATGCTGGGCGAAAACCTGCTGGATGCCATATCGAGTTCTTTCGAGGTGAAAGGGCATATCCTCGCAATTGGCGCGAGCATTGGCATCAGCTTCTTCCCGGACGATGCGACCGTCGCAGAGGAACTGATGCAGCATGCCGACAGCGCCATGTACATCGGCAAGCGCGAGGGCAAGAATCGCGTCACCGTCTTCACCTCCGAAATCGGTACCCAGGTGCATGAACGGCTTACACTGGAGCACCTGTTGCGGGGAGCCGTCGCCAGGCGCGAGATCTTCGTGCACTATCAGCCTGAGTTTGAGCTAGCCGATCACCGCTTGACCCGTTTTGAAGCGCTGGCCCGCTGGACTCACCCAACCCTCGGTCAAATCCCTCCGGACAAGTTCATCCCCATTGCGGAAGAGAGCGGAATGATCGGAGCTCTGGGCGCTTACATTATGGAACAGGCCTGCACCGAGGCGGTTCGCTGGCAGACGATGATGCCCTACCCGATCCAGGTTGCGGTCAACGTTTCCAATCATCAGTTCCGCCGCAGAGGGTTTGTGGAAGAGGTAAGCGCCATCCTCAAACGCACCGGGCTCAGGCCTGAACTGCTGCAAATTGAAATCACCGAGTCCGCGATGCTGGGAGAGTTTCAGCAGGCGGCCGAAGCCATCTTCCGTTTCCGCGAGATGGGCATCAGCATGGCGATTGACGATTTCGGCACCGGCTATTCCAACCTGAGCTATCTGCCGTCAATGTCCTTCGACGTTCTCAAGATCGACAGGTCGTTTGTGAACAATCTGAACAAGCGGCCGGAAACTGAATCCATGATTCACACGCTTATCGCGCTGGCCCACAATCTCGGGATGCGGGTGATCGTTGAAGGCGTGGAAAAGCCGGAGCAGATGGCGCTCGTCAAAGTCCTCGGAGCGAATGAAGTGCAGGGTTACCTGACAGGGCGCCCAACCTCAACTCCTGGAGATTTCATGCCTCCCCCAGCATCCTTGTAGAGCGGAGAGATCCTGCAAGAGGTCCAGGATGCCGTTCATTCCAATCTTCCCGCCATCAATGCCCTCTTCCCTGCCAAATACCATCCCATCTCGGCATCTTCCGCCCTCCTCGTTTCATCTGAGAGAATAATTACAGTGGATAGAGCGCTACAGATGGCAATCCGGCGGCCGGGTGTACCGGCAATTCTCGCGATCCTGGCTCTGGCGGGGGCTTTCGCGGCCTCGGGCGCGCGCCTTGCTGCCCAGGCGCCCAACCCTACTTCTGCAGCCAACCCCTTCTTCGGAAGCGTTACCCTCCGTCCGGCAACCGAGGATGCCCTGAAGCTCTCGCTGGACGATGCCATCAGCCTCGGCCTCAGGAACAACCTGGGCCTCAAGGAAGCAGAAAACAGCGAAAAGTCGCTGCAGGGGCAAAAAAACGAGGCCCTCCAGAACTTTCTGCCCACCATTACCCTCACAGGCGACACCGGCGTCCACCAGCAGAACCTGGTCGCGATGGGCTTTGGCCCCAGCACCATCAAGATGTTCGCGCCGCTCTTTCCCGGCGGCGTGGTGCCTGCGGGGCTCTCTGAAATTACCCGCGACGAACTGACAGAGGGCCAGATTCATTTCGGCCAGATGCTCTTCTCCGGGCCGGTTATCGCTGGATGGAAGGCCGCCGGCGCTGCGACACACGCCGCACATTTCGACAGAATGTCTGCGCGCAACGAGGTGGTTCAGCAGGTGGCCGCAGCCTATCTGCGCTCGATTGCCGCATCCAGCGAGGTGGACAACGCCAGGGCGCTTGAAGCCGCCGGCCAGGTGCTGCTGGATCATGCCCACGCCGCGCACCAGGCCGGCGTCGCGTCCAATCTCGACGAACTGCGGGCGCGCGTCGAGCTTCAGGCTCAGCAGCAGGCCCTCATCGCCGCCCAGAACGCCTTCGAGAAGAACCTCATCCTGCTCAAGCGCGAGACCGGCATCGACCCCGGCCAGAAGGTTGTCCTCACTGACCCGGCTCCTTACAGCGAACTGGCCGCTCAGACCCCCGAAGAGGTCCGGGCCGTCGCTTTTCGGAACCGAGACGATTACCGCAGCCTGCAAAGTCAGGCCGTCGAGTTCAAAGCCATCCACGCGGCCTACCGCGGTCAGCGGCTGCCCAGCCTCAGCTTCGGCAGCTACTACGGCGTGAGCCAGGTGGGCGGCGCAGGCGCGCATGGCAACTTTGCCGCCGTGGGCACCCTGAGCTTTCCGCTCTTTCGCGAAGCCAGACTGCGCGGCGACACGGAAGCGGCCCAGGCCCATCTGGACGCCGTCAACGCCCAACTCGACGATCTCCGCGGCAAGATCGATCAGCAGGTGCGCTCGGCTCTGCTGGACGCAAACGCATCGGCCAGGCTGGTCGAGGTCGCCCGCTCCAACGTTGACCTCGCCACCCGCGCCCTCGCGGATGAGACCGACCGGGTAAACGCCGGCGTGGACGACAACCTGCCCCTGGTCACCGCGCAGGCCACTCTCGCCTCGGCGCAGAGCAACCTGGTCGAAAGCCTTTACCAATACAATCTCTCCAAGCTTGCCCTGGCCCGCGCCGCCGGCGTTATCGAATCCCAGTACCGGGACTACCTCGGGCGGTAAAATGCCGACCATCCTAATCCAAACTCAACAGAGCAGAGTATTCTTCTCACGAGGCGTTGATTGGGCTTGCGGCAGCTTGCTGCATCATCCGAACAAGCTCGGGTCCAGCCTCGTCCGAGGAGCCTGCGATGCGTCGATCTGCGATTGTTCTGTCCGTGTGCCTTTGTCTGGCGGCAAGCCATGCCTCAGGCGAGTCCAATAAAGAAAAAGAACTGAAGGCCTATCTGGCAGGCGTGACAGAGCGCGGGCGTGCCCTTTATGCCTACGATCAGGCGGCATGGCATGGAACAGACGCCTTCCTTGCACTGCATCCAGATACCAACGGGCTTACGAACTACATTTGCAGAAAAACCACATCCGGCTGGGTGGTCTCGTTCGGCAAATGGAATGAAGCGCGCGATCGGTTCTTTCTCGTATATGAAGCGGCAGAATCTGGCCAACCCGGAGAATATCAGGCTCGGAAACTTGATCCCCCCATGGACGCCACGAGCGATCTGGCAGCCATGGAGCGTGCTCTGGAGCTTGCGAGTGCGGATTTCCCGCGTGCGAAACGTCCCTACAACAGCGCAGTCCTGCCCACTCCCGACGGCAATTTCTACGTGTATCTCTATCCTGGCCAGGTTAAGGAAACGGTCTGGCCAATCGGCGGCGATGTGCGCTATATCATCTCCGCGGATGGTAGACAGATCATCGAAAAGCGCCCATTGCACAAGACAATTCTTGACATCGAGTACAAGCCGAATTCAGGTGTAGTGGGTGGTGTTCACACGCACATCCTGAGCGATGTTCCGGAGGATACTGACGTGCTCTACGTCCTGAACCGTCGGCCTCTGATTCCGGAGTATGTTGGCACGGAAACGAGAAGCTTCATTGTGAGCACCGATGGCACAATCGTGGTCCAGAAGAAATGACTACATCCCGCGCCGCTTGGCCTTCGTGTTACCTTTTAGCGTAATGTAAAAGCAAGGGGTTACCGATGCGCGCCGGCAGGCAGCTTCAGATCAATTACTACGTGGAACCGGATGCTGCGGCGCTGGCGCGCCGCGCGGCAAAGTATTTTTATGAGATGGCTGGAGAAGCGGTAGAGGCGCAGGGGCGCGCGCGGATCGCCGTCAGCGGCGGGTCTACGCCCAAAGCCGTTTTTGAACTGCTTGCCGATCCTGACCAGCCATGGCGCTGGCACATGCCTTGGGACAAGATCGACCTCTTTTGGGTAGACGAGCGTTGCGTTCCACCCGATGATGCCGAGAGCAACTACCGTATGACCCGCGAAGCTCTGCTGGACCGCGTGCCGCTCCGCCCCGAGCAGATCCACCGCATCGAGAGCGAGTTGGAGCCGGAGGCGGCCGCGGATCGCTACGAGTCGGAGTTGCGTTCGAGCTTCCGCCTGGATGGCGCCGGAAGTCCGCGCTTCGACCTGGTAGCACTCGGCATTGGCGACGACGGCCATACCGCCTCGCTCTTTCCGCACACTGCGGCTATTCACGAAAGGAACCGCCTGGTTGCGGCCAATCGCGTGCCGCAGAGGGATGCCTGGCGCGTCACCCTCACCTGGCCTGTCATCAACCACGCCCGTTCGGTTTTCTTTCTGGCCGCCGGCCAGGAGAAGTCCAGCATTCTGAAGGAAGTCTTGACCGGGCCGCTCGATCCGGAACGGCTTCCCAGTCAACTGATTTGGCCCTCAAGCGGTATACTTACCCTAATCCTGGATAAGGCTGCAGCCTCGCTTTTACCCCCAACCGACGAGGAGGGCTGTGGAGTTTTGGAGAGAGAAAGATGATTTTGGCGGGCGATGTAGGCGGCACTAAGGTTCACTTGGCGCTGTATGACTTTATCAATGGAAAACTCGAGTACTCCCGCGACCAGCGGTTTGCCGCTAAGAACTACTCCGGCCTGGAAGAGATCGTAAGAGAATTCCTGGCCGCGCAACAGGTGACTGCGGCCTGCTTCGGCGTGCCCGGTCCGGTGCGCGATGGGCGTCTGCGCTTGACCAACCTTCCCTGGACCCTGGACAGCCGTGAATTGTCAGTCAGCCTGGGCATCAACCACGTCTTTCTGATCAACGACCTGGAGGCCAACGGCTACGGCGTGGCCGAGCTCTCCGCCGACCAAATCTACACGCTCAGCGAGGGCGACCCCAGCCAGATCGGCAACCGCGCCCTGATTGCGGCCGGAACCGGCCTGGGCGAGGCACTTCTCATCTGGGACGGCCGCAGCCACACTCCCTTTCCCTCCGAGGGCGGCCACGCCGACTATGCGCCCCGCAACGAAGACGAGATCGATCTGCTGCGCTTCCTCAAGCAGAAGTACAACGGCCGCATCAGCTATGAGCGCGTGATCAGCGGCATGGGCCTCACAGGCATTTACGAGTTCCTCCGCGAAGTCCGCGGCATGGAAGAGCCGCCCAAACTGGCCGAGCGCATGGCCGCCGTTGACGACCCCAACTCCGTGATTACAGAAATGGCGCTGGCCGCCAAGAGCGAGATCTGCGAGAAGGCGCTGGACATGTTCGTCTCCGCCTATGGCGCCGAGGCCGGCAACATGGCTCTCAAGCTGCTATCGGTGGGCGGCGTCTACGTCGGCGGAGGCATCGCTCCCAAGATTCTTGAAAAACTCAAGGACGGCACCTTCATGAAGGCCTTCACCGACAAGGGCCGGCTCAGCCAGTTGCTCGTCAACATGCCGGTGCGCATCATCCTGGAAAGCCGCGCCGCCCTGCTGGGCGCCGCAGCCTACGCAGAAGCCCGCGCCGCCGAACTCAGCGGTACCTCGCCGCGCGCTGCTTCGGTCAAAATCTAACAGGTTACATATCCAAAGAACCATTGGGGGCCAGCCGATTCCGGCTGGCCCTCGGTGTCTTGTGGCTGCTATTGAAGCTGGAGCACCCAGCTTCAATAGTAGATTGAGATCTAGGCCACCTGCTCGCGGATTCTCTCTGCCTGCGTTCCCTTCATTCTGGTTGCAAAAAGGTACCATGCAAGCCATGCGGGCGAACTCCAAAGCGTCCAGATATAGACCGCTGCGGGGTTCCAGAAAGTTTCGATCAGTCCAGCCTCGATCGCAGCGCTCAATAGTGCAAGAGTTATCAGCATGTTTCGTGATCGGGTGACGAATGCGCCTTGAAGCAGTGCCGGAATCGCCAGAACCTGATCGTAAAGAAAGGAATATGGTGCTGTAATCAGCGAAACCAGCATCAGAGTGGAGCCGTCTTTCATCCAATCCCAGGTGTGGCGGCGGGGCCAGAAATACCACAGTCCCCAAACGCAGCCCTGCACAGCCGGCACATATTGGAACCACGCCGCGTTCTTCCATATCAAAAGCCGCAGCAAGGCGCTCAGGCAGACGACAAACTCAAATCCGCGCACAGGTTCCCGCATCATCTGTGCATACTGGATCCACTCCATCGGTGCGATCATAAATGCGATCGCGCAACTCGCGGCCATTGCAACTGCCGCGCCGATCACAACCTTATAACTCCTGGATACAACGATCCACGCCAGCAGAACCACGCCGAAGGGGAGAAACAGATGCGGCTTCAGCATACAAAACCATAATGAGAGTCCGGCAAGAAAGGGGTGCGTGCGATGCAGGCGGAGAAACAGCACTAATCCAAGCAGCGCCAGGATAGTGATCTGCCCCATGATTAGACATATGAGCGCTGGTCCGAAGGTATAGCCAAGCAGTTGACGGGAATTGCGGGGTTTCCCATGCATGACCCACAACATGTACACCGAACCTATCAGACACGCCAGCAGCATCGCCGTCCACGCGGCCGATGCAACCATGATTCCCGCAAAACCCAGCGGATACACCAGCGGCAGAGTCCATGGCGGGTTGCGCATATAGATGATGCCCCGCGAGTCTGGGAGGCCTGCGGCGCGCGCTGTTCGCAACAGGGCGGCTCCATCGTATGGGTTGCCATGGTGAGCGATCTGCTGCGCGGCTGTCCAATAAATTGTGAAGTCCCGTGTGCCCACGGCCTTCACAGACATCATCCAGAAAAACAGGCAAAAGACGGCAACCACAAACGTCAGGCCACAGACGGTTGCCAACAGAATATTTACAGCCGCGCAAAGCCCCTTCCACAGCTTGCCCGGCTCCTCGGCCGGAGTTATTCCCAGCGCTGGAGTCTCGTCATTCTGCTGTTCATTTGCACTTGCAGGCTCGCTCAATCCGAGGTCTGTCTCTGGCGAGGAAATCTCGTAACTGTCCATGATGAAGGTATTCTACCCTCACTGACTCAGTTCCCGCCCGATGGCCTTCATCCGGATCTCGATGGCCATCCGGTCCAGCGTCTCCAGCGGAAGGCTGAGGAAGAGTTGCACGCGGTTGCGAATCTGCTGCAGAGTCTGTGCGAAAGCCGCTCGCTTCACATCCTCGCTGCCTTCTACGGCCGCCGGGTCGGGAAACCCCCAGTGGGCCGTTACCGGATGGCCCGGCCACAGCGGGCACGTCTCGCCAGCCGCGTTGTCGCAGACCGTCACTACAAAGTCCATCTCCGGCGCGCCGGGCAGCGCAAACTCGTCCCAGCTTTTGCTGCGCAGGTTCTCCACCCGGTAGCCCAGCGCTTGCACCTGCTCGATGGCGAAGGGATTCACTTTACCGCTCGGATGGCTGCCCGCGCTGTAAGCCTTGAAGCGGCCCGCCCCCATCGTGTTAAAGAGCGCCTCGGCCATGATGCTGCGCGCCGAGTTGCCTGTGCACAGAATGAGAATGTTGTATTGCTGCATAAGAAAATTCCTCTACAAAGGACACGGGCAGGGGCTAAAGCCCAACATGAATCTGTTGCTCTTTCAGCAGTCAGGGCTAAAGCCCTGACCTACCAGTCGTGTCCTGACACTTTGTGCCACTCCGAAGGGCATTTTTGAAGCCTGTTCAGCCGCAGCAGCCCGACGCGCAACAGCCGCCGTCTGGCTTCGTCGCCCCAGATTTTTCAACCCCAGGTTTCGTCGCCCGGATAAAGCCGCTTATGAACTTGCCGTCAATCTGCGAGGCGATGGCATCCACATCGATTCCCGCCTCTACCAGGAAGCTTCGCGAATCCTCGACCGAGTAGATGCGCGTTGGCTCCATCGAGATGCGGGTGAACCCGGCTCGCTCCAGCTTGGACTCATAATCCTGTTCTTCCAACGCGCCGGCCACGCAGCCCACCCAGAGCAACATACTCTTGCGCACTTCTTCTGGAACCTCGCCGCGGACGACAACATCGGAAACAGCAAAACGTCCGCCTGGCTTCAGCACGCGGAAGGCTTCCTGCAAGACGCGGTCCTTGTCGGCGGAGAGGTTGATGACGCAGTTGGAAATCACCACGTCCACCGAGTTATCGGGCAAGGGAATGCTCTCGATTTCGCCCTTGAGAAACTCGACATTCTCGACGCCTGCCTGCTGCTGGTTTTCGCGGGCCAGGGCGAGCATGTCGTCGGTCATGTCCAGGCCGTAGGCCTTGCCCGTTGGTCCCACGCGTTTGGCAGAGAGCAGCACGTCGATGCCGCCGCCGGAGCCCAGATCGAGCACCGTCTCCCCCGGCTTCAGTTCAATCAGCGCCGTGGGATTGCCACAGCCAAGCGAAGCCAGCACGGCGCTGGCCGGCAATCCGCTCTTCTCGGCTTCGTCGTAAAGGTTGGTCGTGATGGGGTCGCAACAGCGCAGTGCCGGATCGCCGCAGGCGACGCTGCCGCTTTTGCGCACTTCTCGCGCCGCGGCTCCATATTTTTCCTGAACCAGGGTCTTCGTATCTGTCTTGGTTTCCATTAACGCTCCTCATATTCGCTAAAACGAATGTATTGCGTTATATCATATTTGTCAATCCGTATATAATGAGTCCATGAACTCTAACCCCAAATCTCACAGCATGGCAGGACTTTTTGCGGCCCTGGCCGACACCACCCGGCTGCGCCTGCTCAACCTGATGGCAGGCCGCGAGGTCTGTGTCTGCCATTTCGTCGAGATTCTCGGCCAGAGCCAGCCCAAGATCTCGCGCCACCTCGCCTATCTGCGCAAAGCCGGTATTGTCGCCGCGCGGCGCGAGGGCAAGTGGATGCACTACAGCATATGCACGCCCACAGATGCAGCGGCCGGCTCCATCCTGACTGCCGTACTCGCCACGCTTGGTCGCGACAAGCAGATGCGCGCCGACCAAGCCAGGCTCGACTCTGCCTGCTGCGCCCCGCAGGAGCGGATTGTTCCAAATGAGGAATTGTCAAGGCGAAGAGCATGACGCCCGGTTCTCTACTGGCCGATAAACCGTATATGCATATAGCATTCAGTGAAGACTCGCCCGAGGAAGAAAGTTCCCGCAGGTAATGACGTGGAATCCAGCGGATGCCGTTAGAATGGGCGGAGGATGGCGCAGCAAATGGAGAGCACGACCCGACTTGGCAGGGACGAGCAAAAGAAAGTTCGCCCGCTCTATCATTTCTGGCTGTCGGCAATTATGCTTGCGGGGCTTCTGTTCGCGTACCCCTCGTACGCTGGCCCGGCGGCGCCCCAATCCATAACGAATTCAGCGGAGAAGCTGCCCACGCTGACCACGGCGCTCCAGGCGCACAGCCTCAGTACCGGGGAAGCGGCACGCTCCTATCCCGTTCATCTGCGGGGGGTGGCTACCTACTACGATCCAAGAATCGGCTCCAAACGCGCGGCCTTGTTCGTTCACGATTCGACCGGAACCATCTATGTCGAGCTTGCCGAGGGCACGCTCGGAGACTTCTTTCCCGGAACGCTGTTGGATGTACGGGGCGTGAGCGGCTCCGGGGAGTTTGCTCCCATCGTCGCAAAGCCGCAAGTCAAGGTCATTGGGCACTCCTCTCTTCCGGCAAATCCCCCCCGGAAAAGCTTTACTCGCCTGGTGACCGGCGCCGAGGACGGCCAGTGGATCGAGGCGGAAGGCCTGATTCACTCCGTTGCCGAGTACGAACATAATGTCTCGCTGCAAATGGCGATGGAGGGCGGGATCGTCACCGTTGTCATGGTGAAAGAGGCCGGCGCCAGATACTCCGGCCTGGTCGATGCAAAAGTGCGCGTCCACGCCAATGCCGCCCCGACGTTCAACAGCCGCCGCCAGATGATCGGCGTTCGTCTGATGTGTCCCGGCCTGTCGGCAATTACCGTTGTCGAGGCTGTGTCGGGCGATCCCTTCAAACTGCCCACCATTCCCATCGACAGGCTATCGCGCTGGGACCAGGTGGATGCTTCGCTCCACCGCATCCGCCTGCATGGAAAAGTAACCCTTCAGTGGCCCGGCTCCTCGCTCTGTATTCACGATGCAACCCGCGGGATTTGCACGCAAACGGCTCAGAACACCCCCGTTGCCTTGGGCGACGAGGTAGATGTTGCGGGATTTGCTGGAATCAGCGGCAGTGCGCCCATCCTTACAGATGCGGTCTTCCGAAGCGTGGCCGGTGGCAGTCCGGTTGCGGCCGAACCAGTGACCGCCGAGCAGGCTCTGCTCGACAAGCATGACTCCGAACTGATTCAGATCGACGGCCGGCTCATCGGTAAAGATGTAGGGGATTCGGGCACGACCCTCCTGCTGACCGCTGGGAATAACATTTTCACTGCCATTCTGCCCAAGGGACAGACGGCGCCGCAAGCCAATGCATGGGAGATAGGAAGCGTTCTGCGCATCACGGGAATCTGCTCCGTTGGACTCGATGCGCAGAGAAGCGCCATTGGAGAAGGCGTGGCCGTGCCGAAATCCTTCCGGGTTCTCATGCGTTTTCCCCAGGACGCGCTGGTCCTTCAACGCACCTCCTGGTGGACGGTGGATCATGCATTTGTTTTGCTGTTCGTGATGCTAATTGGCACGCTGCTCGTGCTTGCCTGGGTCGCGGTGCTCCGCAAGCGCGTTGAAGCGCAGACGCATCTTCTCCGTGAAAGTGAAGAACAATTTCGCCAGATGGCCATGCACGATGCCTTGACGGGACTGGCAAACCGTCCGCTGCTTCAGGATCGGCTGGATATCGCCGTGGAATCCGTCAGGCGCCGTAAGACGGGTCTGGCACTTTTCATACTGGATGTCGACAAATTCAAACAGGTGAACGATACGTATGGGCACCAAGCCGGCGACGAAGTCCTGCGCGTTACCGCACGCCGCCTTCTGGAGGCCGTGCGCAAGAGCGATACAGTTGCCCGATTTGGGGGGGACGAATTTGTTGTTCTCCTGCCTGACATAAGCGAACCGCAGGCAGCGGAGAAGATCGCCGCAGACATTGTCGAGAAGCTGGGAGTTCCCATCCTTTTCAAGGAGCGCTTGGTGCCAGTTTCTGCCAGTCTCGGGATCTGCATTGCATTCGCGGCGGAGCTTGATGCGGATACCCTGATGAGAAACGCCGATGCAGCTCTCTACCATGCCAAGGCGCAGGGCGGGAATTGCTATCAAGTCTTTACGCCCGATTTGGCTTCCAACGGGATCCGATAAACGGATTTCTAAAGAATCCAGCCCTGCTCCAGAGGCTATGTACATTGAAGGAATCCGCATGATGCGTTGGTTGCAACGAGTGATTGTGGTGCTGGTGGCTGTGTTTGTAGCCACGTACGCGGGCGATTGGGCCATCTTCAAGCTGCGCGGCTCGCCCCGGTCCAAGGTTACGGTCAACCGCTTCGTGACAATTCCCCTCAAGGGCAACAAGCAGGAGTTCGACTATCTCGGCTCCATCGACGTGCCCTGCTCGGTCTCGCTGTTTCCCCAGGCAGGCCAAAGCCCCTGCTGGCAACTGCGCCGCAACCCGAATCAGGGAGCAACTCTCTAGAGTTTTCCCGGGGAGAAAGAATCTGCCGGGAATCAGACGAACATGATCCAGTGATACAGGTCACGTCGAGGAAACAAAAGGCCGTCTAACATCGTTCCATCTTTCGGAGAACCCCCGAGGAACGATGTACAGCCGCACGCAAAACGAGAACGGGACCTACAACACCCGCTGCCTTTTCTGTTTCATGACCATCGCCTCATGCGTGGAAACGGAAAAGGAGTTGGGCGGGCTTGAGACCCGGCACATCTGTCCTGAGCGGGCGCTGGCGGAGTTGCTGGAACTGGAAAAGGCCATCGGATCCCGGCCCCAGCAGGCTAGTTCTTCCTAGAGCCTGTTCGATTGCATTCTCGCCTGGTCCCTCAATTGGCGGGCCGTAGCCTCCAGAAAGGTCTCCACGCTTGCGCCGTCGGGCTGTTCCAGTCCGGATTTTGCCTGGATGGCGGAGGCGATTCGCCCGGCCAGCGTATGGCGCGTGGGCAGGGGCATATCGAGCCGCCGCGCGAAAAACCCTTCCAGAACCTCCAGGTCCGTGGGCGACAGTTTCGCTATGCCGGCAGCCGGGAGGGAATAGGCGGTGTGCGGTTCTGGAATCGGGGCGCTAGGCGCAAATATCTGAGCCGTAAAGGTCCGCGCTCCCGACTCGCCCCACAGCGGCGTCTCCTGCTCGCGGTCGCGCACCACCAGCGTGCCGGCTGCCAAGTCGCCCAGTCGCTGATGCTGGCGGGTGACGAACATGGAGATTACACCCACCGCATAGAAGAAGGGAATCTGGTCTATATAGCGAACAAGGTTGCGCGCCATTGACTCGAAGAGGCCAATAGCCCGCCCCGAGCGCTGGATGACGCGAATACGGGCCACACGCTTGCCTGGAGTGCGGCCGTTCCAGAAGGCCTCGAAGAGCGTGAAGTAGCCCCAGTTGAACAAAAAGACGATGAAGATGACAATGGCGGCTGCCCATTGCTCTGAGATTTTTGAGAACGCCTTGATGCCCGGCAGAATGAGCGCAGACAGCAACCCAAGCACAAGAAAAGCTGCGCCCCAGATCAGATAATCGACCAGAAGTGCGATAAAACGGCTGCCGATGCCGGCTAGGGGCATTTCAATGTCCACCAGTTCCGGCGTGTCAATGTTAAGCTGGTCTGAATTCAACTCCATGGCGCAAATCCTCTCCAACCAGTGGATCCTCAAGCGCCGGCCCCACTGGGACCGGCTGGCTTCTCTCTTGGCCCAAACCGACGCGAGCGGCCTGGGCCAGCTATCGCGCGCGGAGTTGCAGGAACTGGCTCTGCTCTACCGGCAGGTGGCGGCCGATCTCTCGGTGCTGCGGCAGGACTCGACCTCGCGCACCTACGCGCAGCATGTGAATCAGTTACTGGCTCGCGCCCACCATATCATCTATTCCGGCCGCAAGACCAGTTTGCTCACTCTCTTTCGCTTTCTCCGCGACGAATATCCGGTTATCTTCCAGCGCCAGATAGGCTATGTCGCGGCTTCGTTGCTGGTCTCCGTGGCTTTTGGCGTGGTGGGCGCCGCTCTCACCAGCGCTCGTCCCGAGTTCATGCGCCACTTTGTCGGCCCGGAGATGATCGCCACCATGGAGCGCCACGAGATGTGGACCAAGTCCGTGGTGAGTGTGGCGCCCATGGCCTCCAGTTGGATCATGACCAACAATCTCTCGGTCAGCTTCATCACCTTCGCCGGAGGAATCGTTTTCGGGCTGGGAACCTTCTTTGCGCTCTTTCAGAACGGCATCATGCTGGGCGTGATCGGCGCGGCCTGCCACCATTACGATATGTCCTTGGCCTTGTGGAGCTTTGTAGCTCCGCACGGGGCGCTCGAATTGCCCTCGATCATCATTGCCGGCGGAGCAGGATTCCGGCTCGGCCGCGCCATGCTCTTCCCTGGAGCGCTGCGCTGGAAGGAGTCGGTGGCCCGCGGTGGCATCGAGGCCACGCGGTTGGTCAGCGGCATTATTCCCCTGCTGGTCATCGCCGGTACTCTGGAGGGCTTCTTCTCTCCGTCCGCAGCCCCCGTCTGGCTCAAGTTCACCGTCGGGGGGCTGCTCTTTGCGCTGCTCAACCTCTGGCTCTTCCGGCCGGTCAAGGCTCCACAACTGTGATCGTGGCATTGTGCACGATGCCGTTCGCCGTGCCGGTTACCACCACCGTGTAGGTGACCAGAGTTGGAGCAGGCTTGGGCGTTGGTGCCGGTGTCGGCGTAGATCCCTGTGTACTGCCCGAGATCGAGTTGCAGCCGGTTGCCGCAAATGCCGCGAAGAGGGCAAGGCTGAGCAGAAGACTCCTCCTGATCTTGCGATGCGCGCGCCCGCCCGCCAGAAGGAAGCCGAAGAACACCATCCCCGCCGCCATCGGCCAACGGATAGATCCTGGCTGCTTCGGCGCGGCAAGCGCCGCCGTCTTTGCTGCCGCGGTAACGGTGAGCGTTGCCGTTGCCGTCGCCTGCCCGTTCACTGTCACCGTCGTGGGATTCAGGCTGCACGTGATCTGGCTGGAAGAGCTCGCGCAGCTCAGGGCCACCGAAGCATTGAAGTTCTGGAGCGAGTTCAGGTTGAAGCTCACTGTTGCCGAACTGCCCGGTGGCACCGTAATCTGCGGCAGTTGCGGCGCGAGCAGGAAATCTGGCGTCGTTGGAATGGTGATCTGGTAACTCTCAAGTATGGCGGACGATTGATACACGCTGTCTCCGGAGTAGACAGCTCTGAGTTGGCTCGATCCGAGATCAAAGGAGAGACCATCCGCATATGCTGTCACGGTGGCGCTATTGGCTCCGGCAGGTGTGAGCGTGCCATAGGTAATCTCCACTCCATCCTCGAAGAAGTCAACGGAACCGGTGGGCGGAATCGTGGAACTGGGTCCACCGGTAACATTAGCCGTTAAATAGACGCCCGACCAAAATGTGTCCTGCATTGAGGGTGGGCTTACGGTCATGGCCGTCGTGGTGGGCAGCAGCGGCGCGGGCGGCGCCGTGGCAACCACGGTGTAGGTTAGACCGTACTGGCCGAGTTGGTTGGCTGAGGAAGCGGAGGTATTGGGCAAGGAGTTCGTGTCGCCGGCGTAGGATGCCGTGACCGTGTAGGTCCCGGCGGGAAGGTTTTGAAATACGGCCTCACCCGACAGTACCGGATACCCTACAAAGTTCGTAGATCGTGTGATAAGCCCGCCCGGGACGAGTGTGATGTTTTGAGATAGTGAACCTACATTGACGGTGATGGCGCCAGTGGGCACGTGGCAGTTGGCCTCGTAAATTTGCACTTCCACGCGCAGATTGTCTCCGGCACTGAAGGTGCAGGTGGGAGTAGGACCGTAAGGGTTCGCGCAGTTGGCGGCTGGCCAGGCGGACATGGAGGGTGTCACCTTCGGGACGATGAGTGTGTAGGGCGCGGCCGTCGAAGCAGCGTAGCTTGCATCCCCGGAGTAGGTGGCGCCAATGGTGTGGGTGCCTGCATTGAAGGTGGTGGGTGGAATCCAGCCGGCGTAGCCATAGGAATTTAGGGCAACGGTGGCCTGCGGTGTGCCGTCCACAGCGAAGGTGACGCTGCCCGTGCCAGTTCCAAACGAAGGCCATGCCCCGTTGACGATGGCCACCGGCGCGACCTGCGAGTCTGCGCCAAACGTCGTTCCATTGGGCGATGGTTCCCAAGGTCCGCCCATCGTCGCCTCCTCGTAGACCGCCTGATTGGGAGCAAGCAGACACGGAGCGGCCGGGTTAAGGGTTTGTCCCGGCACCCCGAACCCATAGATGTTCAGGGTGCTGGCGACAGGCGAAATCGTCACCGTTTGCGGATCGGAGTAACTGCTTGCATAGGATCCATCGCCGGCATACTGCGCCCACACCTGATAAGTGCCGCCGGGAAGATTGTCCAACGTGCCGATGGCCGTACCATTGCTCCCGATCGTCAGCACACCCTGCGCAGCGCTCAGCGGCGCGGGCGAATTATTGAGAATGGTCACGCTGCCTTGCGGAGTTCCGCCGCCTGAAGACGGCTTGACCGTCACCGAAAAGCTGATCGTATCTCCGTGCTGCGCGGAGGCGGGAGTGACCTGCATTGTGGTCTCCGTCGGCTTGAAGGTGATCGAGTTCCAGTCGTTCACCAGGACACTGGCATCCACAGACCCCAGGCCACTGGCCAGGTCGTATCCCGCTGCGGCCGGGTACTCCTGTAAGGAATAAAACGCGTCCGCCTTATCCAGCGAGCAGTCCGGCTTGCCCTGGAGGCACGTCATGTTGTTGCTGCCCAGCGTCACATCGTGGAAGGCTGCGGGAAACTGTCGGGCCAGCGGATAGAGCGTATAGTTTGCCTGACCCTGGCGGCCATATTTCTGGTTCACCAGCGCCATGATTCCGGCCATGGCGGGCGTTGAGGCCGAGGTTCCGCCTACCATGCTGATCGTTCCAGTACCGCTCGCATCTGGCACGCAGTCGCCAGGCATCGCGCAGATGGGATAGGCGCTGAAATTCTGCCCGCTGGCGGCAAAGAGCGAGAGATCGGGAATATCGCGCACCCCATCGGACGGAACCCCAGGCGCATTCTGCCAGCTTGGCTTTCCATAGCCGTAGAGGCCATTCGGGGCAGGGTTGCAGACAAACGGCAGCGCGCTGCCCTGCGCGGACGAAGAGGCGTTGATGCAACTGCTGGCGCCGCCTCCGCCAGCGGGAATGAAGACTGATGAGAGTTGCACATAGGGGCCGATAGCGTTGAATCCATAGACGGTGTCCCAGACCTGCTCCGGCAATGGAGCTTTCAGCGATCCGTTATCCGCGTCATTGGTTTGATTCCACAGGTTGGTCATGCTGGCGCCCCCGGTGGCATAGTCGGAGTAATAAAAGTCCGTGCCGCCGACGGCGACGTTCCAAGGCGTGGAAGCCAGCCCATTCACCGCCAGCCCATACTCAGTAGTCCATTGGTCGTTCGCATTGTCGCAACCGGCCGAGCCGCTGTCGCCGCTGGATACCAGCACCGTCTGTCCCTGAGCCGCGGCCTGTTCCCATATTGCCGACCAAAGCGCATTGCCGGCCGGCGTAAAGAAGCCTTCGCAGTTGCTGAAGCTCAGGCTCAGCACGCTTGCCTGGTTGTCTTCAACGGCGCGCAAGGCCGCCATATAGAGCGGATCGACAATAGTGGAATTGTTGGTATCGCCGGTGAAAAGACCGTTGGTGTCGGCGATGTAGAGATTGACGGTAGCGCCAGGGGCGACTGCCCCCGCTTCCTCGATGTCCAGATACGCCTCAATGGCATCCCCATTGATTCCTGGGTCGGCGCCGTCGAGCACCACTTGCGCCGGTTTGCTCGACAGGTTGAACAAGCTCCGGAACGCGTTGTCCAGACTCAAATCGATGTTGGAATCGTTGATGATGCCGATGGTTTGCCCCGCGCCGTTCACCCCCGCCTTGTACAGCGGCGCCAGATCGTATTGCGTGGCAAAGTCCTCCGGCGCGAAGGCATAAAAATTCCCGCTCCCTTGGGGATTTGGAAGCGTCCATAGCGGAGTGGTTTTCTTGGTGCTGCGCGAGTAAAGAGCCTGTCCCGCAACCTGAAGGTTGGGCTTGGCCCGGAAATCGTTCATTGGCGAAACGCCGCCAACCAGCGCCGCCGGAATCTTCACTTCCGTTGCGTTGGCGTAATGCGTTTCGCCGTTCACACAGTGTACTGATGGATTGCGGTATGGAAGGCTTCGCGCAACTGGCCCGCCGTGCCTGAAAACTCGACAAATTGCCCGCTCTTCGAGGTTCTCGCTACGCGAAACCCGTGCGAACCCAACCATCCTGCCGCGATCTGGATGTCCGCATCGGCGGGGCCGAATTGCGCGCCGAATTGCTCCGGCGTCAGCCACTTGTGGTAGCTCGCGGAACCGAGCGTATGAGCGTCCTGAAGATACCGCTGTAGCGCCGCCTCCCGCTCTGGAGGCCGGTTCAGCAGCAAAATCAGACGGCCGGCAGGGAAGGAATCGGAAACCGCACCACGGTCGGAAACGGCCTGAACCAGGGGATGCACGCTTCCGTGCAGCGTCACCAGTCTTGTCTCGTCAATTGCCTGGGACACTAGCGGAGTTGCCGGAGTCTGTGCGGCAAGAGGAAGCGCGAGTGCGCCTCCCAGAACGAAGAAAAGTACTATTCCCTTCACTTTGGTCGCTCCTTTTCAGTCTGTGGCAACCCAGGAAACGGCAGTCCAGCAATCTCAACTCTTTTGTGCCAAAGCGAAGGCGGGAGACGCGGAAGAATACGCTAAAGGCCGTTGACGGCTGGCCAGGGCTCGGAAGGCCCACACTCATCTTCGCTTTTAAGATTCAGACACAGTTATAACAACTTTGTCCTGGCAAAGCGGAAAAAACTGTGCAAAATTGCCGAAATCGAATGCAGGACGGCAAACCGCGTCCAGCGCCATGGGTTACCTCTCTGCTGCGTCCATGATGATCTTCACACGCCAGCAGAACTTCCCCTTCAGGCTCCTTTGAGGAGATTCTCATCTTGCACTGCAATCAAAGCCCCTCGCTCTCACTCATTTTGCAAGACTCTTCCCACAGGCTCATCTTGTATCGGAAGAGAGCCGGTGTCCCGCAACACCCCGGATTCTGCTACACTGGTTCAAGCGCAATCGAGGGGGAAAAACGCGCCAGGCCGCGCCCCAAAGATACGCATCTGCAACCCAAGTTCGGGGAGTGGCTCAGCCTGGTAGAGCACCTGGTTCGGGACCAGGGGGTCGGAGGTTCAAATCCTCTCTCCCCGACCATTCTTTTCAATAGTTTACAGACGATCGGGCGTTTGCCGAAAACGCCATTGTAGTTGAATTTATAGCAGCGATTTCCTCCAAGTTCCACACACTTCAATTACAAAGCATATTTTTGGAACACGCTCCAGGAACTGCAAAGCAGCCCAAAACGAACGGTGACCCGAATCACCGGCCAGGCACGATGAATCTGCGCTACGATAGGCTCGTTCGCGCATGGACATGGGTTCGCGGTCCGGCGCCCGAAGGAGAGTCCCATGGCCCGCTTTCAATCCATCCTCACTCAGTCCGCCAACGGGGTAAAGACCATCACCCTGAACCGCCCGGAGAAGCGCAACGCGCTCTCGCCGCTGCTGATCGAGGAGCTGACCCTGGCCCTCGACGAGGCCGAAAGCTGCGAGTGCGGCGTGGTGATCCTGACCGGGGCCGGCTCGGCCTTCTGCGCGGGCCTGGACATGGAGTACCTGGAGACCCTGCACGCCCGCACGCCCGAGGAGCACCGCCGCGACTCGGAGAACATGGCCCGCGTGCTGCGCGCCCTCTACGACTTTCCCAAGCCGGTGATCGCCGCCGTCAACGGCCCGGCTATCGCCGGCGGCATGAGCCTGGCCACCATCCCCGACTTCACCCTGGCCACGCCCGAATCCAAATTTGGTTACAACGAGGTGCGCGTGGGCTTTGTGCCGGCGCTGGCGGCTTCGTTCCTGTTGCGCCATGTGGGCGAGAAGCGCACCCGCGAAATGCTGTTGACCGGCAGGCTGCTCAAGGCGCAGGAAGCTCTGCAACTGGGGCTGGTGACGCAGATTGTGGCCGCGGAAGAGCTGATGCAAACCGCACAGGCGCTGGCCCAGACGCTGCTCCAGAACAGCCCGCAAGCCATGCAGGCGGTCAAGCGCATGTTGGCCAAGCACGCCCGCCGCCGCCTGGACGAGGAGATTGAAGACGCCATTGAGGTCAACGCGCAGCAGCGCTCCACTGAGGACTTCAAGGAAGGCGTTGAAGCCTTCAAGCAGCACCGCCGCCCCGACTGGCCCAGCATGAAGATCAGGGTGTAGGGATACCACTGCACAGCGTGGGAATCAGGGTGCGCGCCTGGAGCAAAACCACGCCAGGTGTACCGCAGTTCAAGACTCCAGAGAGTTGATTTCCTCAAGAAATCAACTCCCCCTTGGGGATGAATTGGGCATGGAAATCGTGGTTTGCTCTAGAACGGGTTCTTCGCCCGCAGCTCAGCCACAATCTCTGCCGCGGCAACGCGCGCCTTGTCGGCCTGGTCGGGTGGGAAGCTGATGGCGCCTACGCGGGCATGGCCGCCGCCGCCATAGCGCTCGCAGATCTTCGCCAAGTTTACCATCTTCGCCGGGTCGGCCTTGGTCCAGGGGTTTGAACCCACCGAGACCTTGGTGCGGAAGCTGGACTTCGACAGGCCGATCGAGTACGTGGCCTGGGGATGCAAATAGTAGGGGATGAACTTGTTGAATCCCTCGAGCGGATGGTCGGTGATGTCGAAGAAGATGGTGCCGTCGCGCTCTTCCGCGCGGCTGCGGATCAGTTCCAGCGAGTGCTGATGGCGCTCCAGCAGCGGCGGCAGAAGATCGGCCACGAAGGGCTGGCTGAGCACCTCGGCCAAAGGCAGCTCAGTCAACAGCGGAATGAGCCGCGGAATGAAAGCCGGGTCCTGGGTGGACTCAATGATGAGGGTCAACTTCATGGCCGGTGCGGCCATTTCGACGGCCGACTCGGGGCTCTCGTATTTTGCCCCGTCCACGATATTGGCCCAGTGAATCAGCTCGGCGACCGGAGCGGTATCGAACCCAAAACGGGTGGAGGCGATGTGCGCCAGAAAGCTGGTGCAGGAGGTGTAGTTCGGGTCAAAGAACTTGCGCCCGCCACAGGAGGGGTCCTTTTGGCAGTCGAGAAAACTTTGCTGGTCCTGGGGGGTGAGGAACGCCGATAGGTGGTGGTCGAACCACCAGGTGATCTTCGGCGAGGCCGAGAACTTGAAGTCGACGATGGCGTTTTCGTCGCCGGAAAACTCGCTCTCGTCGAACAGAGCGCCGGCCCGATGTACCAGACCGTGGTACTCGTAGCTGGCGTCGGCGGAGATGCACTCGCGGTGGAAACGCGTGAACAGGGAGGCCGAGCAGGCTCCGTCAAAGCATTTATCGTGATAGAAGACGCGAACCCGCAAAATCTTAAGCCCTCCTTGAGCAGTTGAAAAAAGCTGAATAACCGGAACTGTTAAGAATCAAGGGAGAAGCTGTTTGTGTCAAGGCGGAGGCGGACAAAAACGGGCCGGAGAGGCTCCAAAGCGGTTTTTTGCAGGGATTGCGCCAGATATTAGCGAAAACAGCCGAAACCTAGGAAACTGGCTCGGCGCCTGAAAATGGCCCGAATCCGCCAGACACGGAACTGCCCAAAAGACTATCTCGTAGAGTATCTTTCCATCAGTGCAACTCAGCACATAAATCTGTTTTGTTTTGAAGGAGCTCCATGGAGCCAGAGATTCAGCCCCCACTGCCGGAGGGTCTGCCGGGCGAAAAATCCCCGGACGCAACATTCACGCCTCAACCCGCGCCCTTTGATCCCGAGCCATGGGAAACTCGCGCGGTGCGCTGGGTATTTCTCGGTGGCCAGGGGCTGCGCGCCGGCTGGTCGGTGCTGGTTTTTTTTCTCCTGACGGGTCTGATTAGCGCTGCCGTTGGATTTGTCTTCGTTAAGCTCCATCTTGTCGATTTGGGCAAGAGAACGGATTTTACAGCCTCCGCAGTCGTATTGGGAGAGTTGATCCCCTTTTTGGGGCTGGTGGGGGCGGCTGCTCTGCTTGCTCTGATCGAGCGCCGCCGCAGCCTATTGGCCTTCAACTTGACCGGCCCGCGGTGCGCGCTCCACTTTTTCTCCGGCCTGGCGGCAGGATTTCTGGCGCTCTCCGCGCTGGTAGGCGCCATGGCCTGGGGGCACTGGCTGCACTTCGGTCCTGTCGCGCTCTCCGGAGCGGAGATTTTCAAATTCGGCGCGATATGGGGCTGCGCCTTCCTGCTGGTTGGCTGCGTCGAGGAGGGAACCTTCCGCTGCTACCTGCAATTCACCCTGACCCGCGGCATCAACTTCTGGTGGGCGCTGGGAACCATCGGCCTGGTTTGCCTGGGCTTGTTCGCCAGGTCCAGGGGCAACGGCGTGTGGGGCGTCTACGCCGTAGCCCTGCTGGGGCTGCTTCCCTGCTTATGGCTGCATTTGAAGAAGGCTGAAGGAGCGGGATTCTGGCAGGCGGCCTGGGTCACTTCAACGCTCTTTGGCTACATCCACACCGGCAACAATGGCGAAAACTGGATCGGCATCTTTGCCGCGGCGCTGATTGGGTTTGTCTTCTGCGTCAGCGTGCGGGTTACCGGCTCGGCCTGGTGGGCCATTGGCTGCCACGCAGCTTGGGACTGGACGGAGACATACTTTTACGGCGCCGCCGACAGCGGCAACGTGGCCACCGGCCACTACCTGACCACCAGTCCGGCGGGCAATGCGCTGTGGAGCGGCGGCACGGACGGCCCCGAGGGCAGCCTGCTGGTGCTGGGCGTCATCCTGCTGCTGCTGGCGGCGCTGCTCGCGATCTACGGCCGCAGGAAGCCTGCTCCGACCATTCTGGAGCGGGCCATCGGGTAAGCTCATGCGGCTCTGGCTCAATCGCACTGGCGAAGTCTCCCTGCGCGAGCAATTGGTCACGCAGGTTGTGCTGGGCGTGCTCTGCCAGGAATTGCTTCCTGGCCAGCGGCTGCCCAGCACGCGCGAGTTGGCGCGACGCTTCGGCATCCACGCCAATACGGCCAGCGCCGCTTATCGCCAACTGGAACAGGAGGGCTGGCTTGAGTTCCGCCATGGCAGCGGAGTCTTTGTGCGCGCCAGCCGCCCTGCAGCGCCACTCTCGCCGGAGCTGGCCACGGAGTTCGCGCTCGATGAGATGATCGGCGATCTGATGGCCAGAGCACACAAGCTTGGAGCCACGGAGTCCCAGGTTCGCGACCGCCTGCGCCGCTGGCTCGCGCTCACTCCACCCTCGCGCTGGCTGGTCATCGAGCCGGACCCGGAACTGCGCCGCATCGTCATCCACGAGATGGAGCAGGCCTTGTCACTGCCAGTTGCCGGTTGCGCGCCCGAACAAATCCCTTCCAAGTGCGCCGCGCCCGGCCTGCTGGAGGGCTCGATGCCGGTCGCCGTGCCCAGCATTTTCGCTTTACATCTTTACATCAGGCGAGCATGGAAGGTGGCTTTTTCTTGAGGAAAAATCCACCTTGCTGTATGGATTCTGTAAACACCAGAATCGAAAAGTGCTGTAGCGCCGGCATATCCTGAAATCTCCTCGATTCAGGTGGTGACCAACACGCTTTTCAGAGGTGATTGATAAGGGACGCGATGCACGCCGCGCCGAAGCCGTTGTCGATGTTGACCACCGAAACATTAGGCGAGCAGGTGTTCAACATCCCCAGCAGCGCCGCCACTCCGCCAAACGACGCGCCATAACCCACGCTGGTGGGCACGGCCACCACCGGCGCGTTCACCAGTCCGCCAACCACGGTGGGCAGCGCGCCCTCCATGCCCGCGCAGACAATCAGCACGCGCGCCGATTGCAGCGAAGTCTTCTGCGCCAGCAGGCGGTGAATGCCGGCCACGCCCACGTCCGCAATCAACTCGACGGTATTGCCCATCAGCCGCGCCGTCACCACGGCCTCTTCAGCCACTGGCAGATCGCTGGTGCCCGCGCAAACCACGCCGATGGTTCCCTTCCCTGGAATGGTTGGAGCCTGCGTAAGTGTAATGGCTCGTGCCGCCTCCTGGAACTCGGCGCGCGGTTCCACGGCGTGCACCGCATCAAACATCTCGCGCGTGGCGCGCGTGGCCAGCACATTGCCTCCGGCCTGGGCCATGCGGGCAAAGATATGCGCCACCTGTGCAACGGTCTTGCCTGCGGCAAAGATCACCTCGGGCATTCCCGTACGCAGCGCGCGATGATGATCGATCTTGGCGAATCCCATATCCTCGTAGGGCAAATCCTTCAGGCGCTCAACCGCCTCGTCCACTGCCGTGCGACCCTCGCGCACTTCGTTGAGCAGAGCTTCGATAAAGGCGCGATCCATCAGCGATTCTCCTTCATGGCCGCGTAAATCCGCATGGCCTCTTCCATCACCTGCTTCAGAGGAACCGCGTGCTTCGCTGCAATCTTGCGGCAATCCTCATACTCCGGCGCGGCATTGGCGATCATGCCCGAGGTCAGCCGGGCGATCTTGATATGCACCCTGCCCCAACTCGTTTCCACTTCAGCAAACTCGCGCGCCAGCGCAACCTTGTTCTCCAGCCTCCAGCGCAGGCCGATGGTGGTAGTCTCGCGGAACAGCAGATCGCCGAGCGCGGGCACGAGATCGGGCCGGCAAAGCACGGTCATCTGCACGCCGGTGCGCCCCTTCTTCATCTGCACCGCTGCACGATACACGTCCCACGCGCCGGCTTCCAACAGCTTTTCGCTGACGTAGGCCAGCACCTGCGGGCTGGAGTCGTCGATCACCGTTTCAATCACCGCAATCGGTTGGGTTGCGGCCTTCTCGGCGGCGTCGTCCTCGCCCACCAGCAGGCGCAGCAGATTCGGCTGGCCCGGCATCTCGCGCCCGCCCGCGCCGTAGCCCGTATTCACGATGCGCATGGCCGGCAGCGGCGCGTAGCACACATCCAGCATTCGTAACACGGTCGCGCCGGTCGGCGTCACGCGCTCCATCGGCGGCCCGGCCGCGTACACCGGCGCATTGCCCAGCAAAGCCAGCGTTGCCGGCGCGGGAACGGGAAGTGTGCCGTGCTGGCAGACAACGGTTCCGCTGCCCACGTTGAGCGGCGAGGCAAACCATTTGTCCACGCCCAGCGCCTCAGCGCCCGCGGCTGCACAGACAATGTCGACGATCGTATCCACCGCGCCCACCTCGTGGAAGTGAACCTCTTCGACGGGAACGGAGTGAATCGCCGCTTCAGCCTCGCCCAGCAGTTGGAAGGCGCTCATCGAGCGCTCCTTCACTGCCTCGGAAAGCTGCGTGGCCGCGATGATTTTGAGAATGGCTGAAAGAGACCGATGCGCGGCATGTGCGTGCGCGTGATGATGATGCTCCTCGTGCTCATGCCCGTGGTGAGAGTGTTCCGCCTCGTGCGCTGCCTGTTCCGGCGTAATCACGTCCACCTTGGTTCCGGCCAGTCCGCCGCGACTCACCTTGCGCATCTCCAGGCGCGCGCCCACGCCCAGCGCAGCCGCCGTTTCATCGAGACAGCGAAACGGCACTCCCGCATCCACCAGGGCGCCCAGCAGCATGTCGCCGCTGATCCCCGAAAAGCACTCCAGATAACCTATATGCATCGCAGTGTGATTCTAAACTGCCGGCTATGCGCCGCGCCGCTCAAGAACTTCGACAGGCAAAATCGCGTTCATCGATCCTGACCGGAATCCCGAGCAATCCAGCGTCACATACTGAAATCCAGCCGCTTTGAGCGCGACCGTGATGGCGTCCAGCATCTCCATCGTCAGCGCGCGCGGCAACTCGCCGCGGGCAATCTCCACGCGGGCCAGCTCCCCGTGGTGGCGGACGCGCAGCTCGCGAAAACCCAGCGCGCGCAGGCTCTCCTCGGACTTCTCCACCTGTTCCAGCACCTCGCGCGTCACCGTACGCCCATACTCCACGCGCGACGCCAGGCACGGCGCTGCTGGCCGGTCCCACAGCGGATAGCCGGCCGCCTTGGCCAGTGCGCGCACCTCGTTTTTCGTGAGCCCGGCCTCAGCCAGCGGCGCCAGCACGGCGTGCTCCTCGGCCGCGCGTTGTCCCGGGCGAAAGTCCCGCGTGTCGTCGGCATTCATGCCATACGCGATGCGTTCGAATCCCAGCCTCGGCCCCAGAGCCTCCATCGCCTCAAAGAGCGTGTCCTTGCAGTGAAAGCATCGGTTGGCGTCGTTGCGCTGGTACTCGGGCCGCTCCAGTTCTTCGGTCATAATCACGTGCAGCTGCATACCTTGCGCGCGCGCAAAATCGCACGCCTGCTCAAAGTCGCGCCGCGCCAGGCTGGGAGAGTCGGCCAGCACGGCCAGCATCCTGTTGCCCAGCACCCGATGCGCAGTGGCCGCCAGGAATGCGGAGTCCACGCCGCCCGAGTAAGCCACCATCACGCTGCCCAGCTTCCCCAGACGCTCTTCCAGCGCTTGCAGCTTTCGCTCCACGTTCGTGTCGCCTTGCGCTTCTCCGCTCTGCAAAAAAATCGTGTGTGGTTCTGCCGCCATAAGGCCGATTATAGCCGTTACGCCGTTTCATCGGAAGCCGCTCTACGGGCGGCGATAGACATCGTAGCCGCCAAGTTTGCGGTACGGCAGAAAAACCTGCTGAAGAGCCTCCAGCGTAACTTCGCGCTGCGGAGTGACGTCCTCCTTGATTTGCAGATTGCGCTTCACGATCAACCAGCGGATATTCCGCCGCCGCGCCTCTTCGACAAGCTGCGCGGGCGAATATGGGTCGGTCGCCTTGTCGAACAGCAGCACCGGAAACTGCGGGGTGCGGCCGGTGGCAAAGTAAAACGGATCTTCGCCGGGAATGAGAATCAGACCATCGGACCAAGGGATTTCCCTGGTGGCAAAGCGAAGCAGTTCTTCAAACTCCGGCAGATAAGCTCCGGAAACTGCCATTCCCCTCAATGCGGGCACAGCCGAATGGAATGCAGGCCCCTCGGGCAGTTGCGCGTAAGACAGCCGCTCTTCGCTGGCCGTGTAAAGGCCCCCGCACACAACAAGCGTTACCGAGATCGCGGCAGACACGGCCGGCGCGACAAACAAAGCAGCTTCCGCGCCCGACGTTTCGATGGAAGCCAGAAAAACAATCATCTCGGCAATCAGCAGCACAAGTAACGGCCAGATGGCATAGGTCGATCCCCACAACTGTTGCGAGAGCAAAGTTCCGTTGATGGCGACCAGCACGATTACCGGCAGCAGCGCGCTCAGACTCAATCTCCGGCAAAGATTCCACACCGTGAGCGCCCCGCTCAGCACGAGCAGCAGCGGCCAGAGAACAAGGAGACTGGTTGCGCGGTCGTCCGCGTCTGAAGAAAGAAAAAGACCGCCCAGAGTCCAGGCGAACGGCGCCGCCAGCAGCCCCAGCGCCACCAGCCGCGCCCACAGAGTCTTCGCGAAACGGCTCTGCAAAAGCACCAGAGCCGCCGCGACGCCCGGAAGCCACCACAGCAGCGAGGGCTCCATATAGACGCCGAGCATCTCCTGGAAACCCGGCAGCCGCCGCTCCGCCGCAAACTGGATCGTCCAATGAACGTAGTTTCCCAGGCCGCACGTGAAGTGCAACAGCACTCCCGCGGCAACAAGCGTAGTTACCGCACCGCCAAGCACCGCGCCCAGAATCGCCGCGCTGCCGTGCGAATCTGAACTCCTGCGCATCAACCTGACCATCAGCAGCAGAACGATGAAAGCCAGTGCGGCCACAAGAAGAGGAAGACCGATGTTCTGCTTCTCGAAGAGTGGCAGCGGAAGCGCCGCGCCCGCGATAAAAGGCCGCAGAAACGCCCTCGCGGAACCGGAACCCGGCGCGCTTGAGATCTCCGGCAGCCGCTGCAAAAGCAGAATGACAAGCAGAATGGAGAAGACCGAATCGCCGTCGTAGGAAGGAAACGGCAGGATGCTGTAGATGCCCAGCACCGTCAGCGGCGCGGCCAGCAGCAGAGAAACGGACCACCAGGCGCGCAGCCTCCCTCGCAACATCTCCAGAACAAGCCGCCACGCCAGCACCGTGCCCGCCCCGCCCACAACTGCGGCATAAAGAACGTGGTGGAAGAAGACCCGTCCCGTGAGGCGGAGAATGGCCGCCTGAACCAGAAACGGCAGCGGCGCGTGCGCGAACGGGAAGTCGCGATACGGCATCTGCCCCAGTGCGAAACGAACGCTGGAGTCCAGCGTGTAGCTTGCATCCCAGAGAATCGCCAGATGCGCGTTCTGCCACAAGACCACCGCTGCGCTGGCCACAAAAAGAGCAGCCGCGGCAATCAGATCGCGGAGGTGCCAACCCTCGCGGGCCAGCGTAGATTCGTGTTCGGCAGTCTTGGACTTGCGCATCGGTGTGATAACGGGAACGGCTCGCCTCCCGCTCAATCCCTTGATTTTCACCGCTCGCGCCCACTTCCGCAAACTCGCATAAAAGACCCGGAAAGAATCCAGCCCGATAGCATCCCCTTTTGCACTTCCCATGACCGTTCTTTGGGATTAGATTGGCACTCACAAGGGTCTGTGCCAGAATGAGCGATATGCAGAGCTTTCCGCACGAGATGTTACGCGAAATTTACGAGCAGCCCGCCGCCCTCCGCCGCACCTTGGCCTTGTATCTGGACGGCGATCAACTGAACAACGATGTGGCGAACCGGCTCGCCGGCTGGGCCAAGCCCGAGGGAGAAGTGCTGATCTCCGCCTCTGGCTCCAGCCGCCACAGCGGCCTGGCCGCCGAAATCCTCCTCGAGGATCTCTGCGGATTTGCCGTCGATGTCGAGTACTCCAGTGAGTACAGTTGCCGCGGCCGCTTCGATCTGCGCCGTCCAGCGGTGATCGTCATCTCTCAATCCGGCGAGACCTCTGACACGCTGGCCGCCTTGCGGGAGGTGCGCCAGCGCGGCGACAAGACGCTGGCCATCACCAACGCGGCCCAATCCACCATGGCGCGCGAGGCCGACATCTCCATGCCCTTGGCAGCGGGTATCGAAAAGGCGATCCCGGCCACAAAAAGCTTCACCTGCAGTCTCGCCGTCCTCTTTCTGCTCGGTCTTTACGAGGCCCGGCGCATGGGCCGCATGGACTCCCCAGCGCTCGCTGCCGACATCGCGCGCTTGCAGGCCGTGCCCGCCGCCATTGAAGCGCAGCTCGACGGCTGGCGCGACCGCATGGCCGCCTTGGCCCGCAAGTACGCCTCCGCCAACACCTTCCTCTACCTCGGCCGCGGCATTCACTACGCCATTGCGCGCGAGGGAGCCTTGAAGCTCAAGGAGGCCTCCTATGTTCATGCCGAGGGCTACCCGGCGGGCGAGCTGAAGCACGGTCCCAATGCGCTGCTCAGCGACCGCGTACCGCTGGTCGTAGTGGCCACCGTGGATCGCGATCTCGAGGCCTCGGTTGTGCGCTATGAGAAGACCGTGCAACTCCTGCGCGACATGAAGGCGCAAGGCGCCACGGTCATCGCCCTGGCCAACACGGGCGACCAGGAAGTTGCGGATCTGGTCAGCGATTGCGTCGAGGTCCAGCCCGCCACCGAGTATCTTCTCCCTATCGCCGAGGTTGTCCCCCTGCAACTCTTCGCCTATTACATGGCCATCGAGCACGGCGTGGACGTAGACCGCCCCAGGAATCTCTCCAAGGCAGTCGTGGAGCGATAGGCAGATCACCGCCGTTGTCCCGGCGATTGCGGCCGGCTCAGCGCAGGTGATGGTCCTGCAGGGAACGGCAGTCTCGAACGCAGCGCCGTTCCAGGCGAATACGGCGCCGCTGATTCCGGTTAACTTCAGCGTGAATGGCGTGCCGGCGCTGGCCAGCACCGATGTGGTCATGCTTGCGGGAAGTGTGGCGGAGCTGGGCAACTAGGCAATGACCTGGAATGGCGCGGCTGGACCGGTGACGATTCCGTCGGCGGGCAACGGCCTGCTAACAGTCTCGGTTCCGGCGGGAACCGCGGTGCAGTTCAAGTTCCTGGTGTTGCACAGCGACGGGTCGGTATCCGTGGAGAACGGCGCGAACCATAACTACAGCATTCCAGCCACAGGCGTTGGCGCGGTAACCGTGAACTGGCAGAACTGAGGCTTCCTCGTCCGCAGGTTTTCTCTCCACCTGCGTGGCCTCATTGCCCGCGCCGCCTTATCCCATCTCCACTTCCACCTGGTTTTCCGCCAGTAACTTCTCCGCCGGAATAAAGTTCCCCTCCAACGGCTCCCCGTTGAGAACCAGCTTCTTCACGCCCTTCTGCGCTCCGCCCGGATTCTTCACTTCCACAGTCACTTTCTTTCCGCGGAAGACGCGAGTCATTTTGAATTCTTTCCATGCGGAGGGAATGCAGGGATCGATCCTGAGACCGCCGTATTCCGGCTGCATTCCCAGAATGTATTGCGTGGCGGCGAAAAACGACCACGCAGCGGAGCCGCTCAGCCAGGGAACGCGCGAAGCGCCGAATCGCGGACTGTATTTGCTGTGCGTGAATTGGCAGTAAACGTAAGGCTCAATCTGTCGAACCTCCGCGTGCGTGTTATAGGCGGCTGGCAGATAGGCTCTGAAATACTGGTACGCCAGATCGCCGTGCCCCAGCAACGTCTCCGCGATCACCGCCCATCCCTGCGTATGGGTAAAGATGGCGCCGTTCTCCTTCAAGCCCACATTGAACAGCGCGGCCCTCATGACGTTGAAGTCCGTCTCCACATAAGGAGGATCGCAGATCATCAAGCCGAACTCCGTGGCAAGGCGCTCGCGCACCGATTGCATCGTCAGCGCCGCCCTTTCTGGGTTGGCATGTCCGCTGATCAGCGCCCAGGATTGCGGGTTCAGAAAGATCTTGCCTTCGGCGCTTTCCTTCGAGCCGAATTTGAAGCCGTCGGCGCGATACGCGCGCAGATACCACTCTCCGTCCCACGCATCCTTGTCCAGGTGGTCGTCCAGCTTCGCCAGCTCTTCCTTGGCCCACCGCTCTTCCTCTTTGGCAGCCAGAAGCTGGCATATCTCTAGATAGACCGCCAGGGCGTAGCGCAACTGAAACGCCACGAAGGTAGATTCCCCGCCATGCCCCAATCGAATGCAGTCGTTCCAATCGGCGGACAAGCCGCAGGGCAGGCCATGCGCCCCCGAGCGCTCCGCGTTGAACTGGATCGCGCGCCGCATGTGGCCCAGGACCGTGTCCTCGCCCTTGTCGGCATACGGCAACACTTTGCTGTAGAAGGCGATGTCGCCGGTCTCTTTCACATAAGCCGGAATCGCATTGAAAAGCCACAGGCAGTCGTCGGAGCGGTATTCCTCTTCCCGCGGAGCCTTTTCGCTCCCAGGGTGATGATCGAATTGCCGTACAACGGGCATGGCGCCGCCCGTCGAAACCTGTCCCGTAATCATCAACTCCAGCCGTTGACCGGCTTCTTCGGCAATGGTGTGCATCACGCCCAGCATGTCCTGGACCGTATCCCGGAATCCCAATCCGTCGCGCTCGCCCGCGTAAATCAAGCTTGCCGCGCGCGACCAGGCATACGTCATGAGGCAATTGAATGGACCCCACATATTCAGCGTGCTGTTCAACTCGGCGTCGGGGGTTTCCACGGTGAGACCGCCGATGCGCCCATGCCAATAGTTCTTGAGCTTGGCAAGCTCCTCGCGGACCTTCGCCATGCTGGCGAACTCCGCCGCCGCCGCTTTTCCCTCTTCGCGGGCGCGGCCAATGCCCATCAGAACGAGAAACTCCTTCGTCTCTCCGGGCGCTAGATCAATCCTGGCCTGCAAAGTACCGCAGCCGTTGTCGCCCACTGCGAGAGAGTTCGTGCATTGTCCCTGCTCGACAACAATCGGATTGCCATAGTCGCGATAAGTTCCAAGGAAGGCCATACGGTCGGTGTCATAGCCGACTACCTCGGCGCCCACCAATGCCTGAAAAGTATGGCGTCCCTGGTCCTTTTCCGCGAAGTTGTCAGGCATGTTGGGGATATTGACGTTGGTCCCGTGGTCGATGATGTTATCCTCGACCTCCATCTTTACCGTGTGCTGCGTGTACTGCAGATTGATCAGATCGTTCCAGGCGTCCCAGTTCCCCGCATACTCTGCGTAGGTGAAAGCGCTCAGTTGGCGAGGCTTCCCGCTCAGGTTCGTCACCTTCACATGCCAGCACTCAAAGGTCTTTCCCAACGGAACAAAATAAGTCGTCTCGGTTCCTATGCCGTCATACTCCGACGAAATCACCGTGTAGGCGCTGCCATGGCGGCATACCGACTTGTACTTGTCGAGCGGCTTGCCCACCGGCTGCCACGACGCGGACCAGTAGTCCTTGCTTTCATGGTCGTGCAGATAGATATAGCGGCCCGGCTGATCCATGGGAACCGCGTTGAAGCGCAGCCGCATGAAACGCCCCAGTGCCGCCGATTTATAAAAGCTGTATCCGCCGGCATTATTGGTAATGATGGCGCCATATTCCGTCGAGCCAAGATAGTTGCTCCACGAGCGGGGCGTATCGGGACGAGTGATTACATACTCTTTATTCGCGTCGTCAAACTTTCCAAATTGCATTGGATAGCCTTTCTCCTGTGGTCTTGAAACTTGCCCAGAAAGAGCGAGCAGTCCGGGGTGTCCCTCGAACTGCATCGTTCAGATCGGCTTTATTCTGCTCATCGCTGGAACTTAGGGAAGCGCCACCGCATCGGCCTTCGCCTGTCTAGCCTGCAACTCGCCTTGCAGCTTCTTCATCCTGGCTTCGTTGAGCGGATAGAAGATCATGCCCAAGCCGGTCAGCAGGAAGCCGGCCGCTGGAATGACAGTAAACAGGAGCAGAATGCCATGCAGTGCATGAGGCGTCTGCAAGACACCGGCCTGGTACCCGAATTGTGCAAGCAGCCAGACCGTTACCGGCCCGCCGATGGCCCAGCCGAGTTTGTTGGACATGCCCGCCGCCGAGAAGACCAGCCCCGTGGCGCGCCGGCCAGTGCAGCACTCGGAGTAATCCGCGGAGTCGGCAAACATGGCCCACAGCACCGCGGATGTCGGCCCGGTTACCGCACTGTAAAGCACCTGAAAAACAAACATCAGCGCAACCTGCTCCGGCCTCACCCAGTAAGAAACAACCAGGAACAGAGCACCCAGCGACGCCAAGCCGATGTAGGTGGCTTTCCTCCCGGCAAATCGCGTGACGTGCTGAATCACGACAGTCCCCAGAAGCGAAAGCAGCGTGCCGGCAACCATGAATGAGGCGGCCAGTTTCTCATTGCCCACGTAGTACTGGAAGTAATAGAGGATGGCGCCGCTGCGAATGGCGACCGAGCAGACTGTCAGCGTCCCAACCATAAAGAGAATGAGCCACGGACCATTGGTTGCCAGATCCTTCAGGTCACGCCCCAGCGAGCTCTTCTCTGAAACCGGCTGCACCCGCTCATGCGTTAGCGCAAAGGTCAGGAAGAACAGTGCAACTGCCGCAATGGCATAGATGCCCATGGTCAGTTGATAGCCGTGGGCCTTGGACGCAGCCAGAATCACTCCGCCCATCTCCGGCTTGACTCTTCCGAAGTAGTCCACAAGGTAGAGAGTCGAATACTGAACCACCAGGCCCGCCGCAAACGCAAATGCAAAGCGGTACGATGACACGCTCGTGCGTTCCTGCGAATCGGGTGAGATCACGCCCATCAATGCGGAATAGGGGATGTTGATTGCCGAATACACCATCATCATCAGGCACAGCGTGATGTAGGCGTAGATCAGCTTTCCGTTCGGGCTGAACCCTGGCGTGGTAAACGTCAGCACGCTGATAATGCCAAAGGGAATCGCAAACCAAAGCAGGTAAGGACGGAACTTGCCCCACCGCGTCTTTGTTCTGTCGCCCAGCACGCCCATCGATAAGTCGAACGCCATATCGAGAAATCGCGTTAGCAGAAGTAGCGCCGCCAGCTTTTGCAGCAGCGACCGTTCCAACGCGGCATCGGGAGTATAGAAAAAGACGTCGGTATAAAACTTGCCTTGAAAATAGATGAAGGTCATCCAGAACAAATTGGAGGCCGCATCTCCGAACGCATAGCCCGTTTTCTCGGCAAACGTTAGTTTCTTGGTGATCGGTTTCATGAATCCTGTCTCTTTTGTTCGGTGGCCCTGCTCGGCATTGACAAGACTGCGCCGTTCCTCTTTCGGACGGAAGCGGTCAACTCGGCGTTAAGCGCACCCCGCCGCGACCGGACATTCTTGGACTGTCGTATCAAACGGCCCACCAGGATCTGTTTTCGGATGAAGGGTAGGCTGCCTCAGCGCCGCAGTGACGCGGCATAGCATAGCCGCCTACAGGGTGCAAGTATACATGAAAGGCATAAGGTGAGACGGTCATGGCGCGCACTGTGAGTGCTGTACGGAACCGGCCGGCGGCCCGGACCACGCCGGTCGTAGCCGGTTCGCAGTCGCCGGGTGTCCCATATCTACCGCGTCTGTTTGCGGCAGATATGGGATGGCCGAATCACCGGGTTTTCCAGTTGCCGTAGAGGGAAACCATCGTCGCTGAGTTGCTTTTGCCGGTGAAACGGTAGATTTACCCATAACAAACGGATAATCAAACGCTTATACGCGTCCGCATCACAGGAACACGCACATTGTGAATCACTTTCCTTCGAAATGCGCCTCGATCTCCTCCAGCGTCTTGCCCTTCGTCTCCGGCAAAAAGAACGCCGCAACGATAAAGTAGACCACCGTGCAGCCGGCAAACAGGAAGAACATTGACGAGTAGCCGTGCTTGCTGACAAACGGCAGAAAGATGCCGGCCAGCGTGGTGGAAACCAGTTGATTGATGACCAGCGCGATGCTCATGCCGTTCGAGCGGATGCGCGTGGGCATCAACTCTGAAAGCGCCAGCCACACGCACACGCCCGGCCCCACCGCAAAGAAGGCCATGAACACGTAGAGCCCGATAGCCACCATCCAGCCATGACCGGCCGTGGGAACCTGGCCGACCAGGGCCTTGTCGATGCGTAGCGGCGCAGTCTGCGCGGCAGCCAAATTGGCAAAGGGATTCTTGAACAGCGCTTCGATCTTGTTGGCCGGAACGCAGCGGTCGCGGCTGATCTGGATCGGAGCGGCGGCCAGATCGTCGGAGCGTACAAAATTCGTGGCTGCGGTAAAGTCCCCGTACGAATAGATGATCGCCAGCGAAGCGCGACCGCTGTCGATCGGGCTTGCGGCATTGCCCTGTTCGGCCAGCAGACGGTTGGCTTCGGCTTGATCGAAGCGCAGCGTCAGTTCCTGGCCGGGACTCACCAGTGCCTGCACGGCGGCGCGGCTGTCCAGGCTCAGCTTCTCGGTCTTGAGAAACAGGATGCCCACACTGACAATCGAAACGATAATTCCCAAGGTGCCCAGAACCAGCAGAAACTTGCGCCCCTTGCGGTCCACCAGCATCATCCCCACCATGGTCATCAGAAAGTTGACGGTGGTGAAAATAACGTAGCCCCAGTGCGCCTGCAGGTCCGACAGTCCGCTTTGCAGCAGGATGCTGGTGTTGAAGCCGATGATCGAATTGATGCCGGTGGCCGTGTTGCAGAAGAGAATCAGGCAGGCCAGCAGAAACGGAATCGCATACTTGCGGCGCAGCAGTGAGTCGTGCAGTTTGTGCCCTGCTGTGCGCGTGGCCTCCGCCGAGCGGGCCGCCTCTTCCATCTCGCCGAGTTCCAGGGCTGCCTGCTCGCTACTGCGCGAGCGCAGCAGGGCGGCAAGGGCAGCACTCGATTTGCCGCGTTTGAACAGCCAGCGGGGCGATTCGCTTACCAGCAGGCTGCCCAGCACAAACAGCACGCCGGGAGGAAACGAAACCCAGAAGATCCGCCGCCACACCTGATCCTTGAAGGCAAACAGGGCGCCGGCATCGGCAGCGCCGGCCACCGCGGCAACGCGATAGCTGTAATACATGCCCACCACCGCCGCCGCCACAATCCCCAGCGTAAGCAACCACTGAAAGACGCCCGTCCCCTTACCCCGTTGCGAGGCCGAAAGGCACTCGGCCAGATACAACGGAACCACCACGCCGATAAATCCGCCGCTGATCCCCTGCAACAGCCGGCCAAAGAACAATGGCTCGTATCCGTGCGAAAGGGCGATGACCGGAATGCTGAGGACAAACGTAAGGCCAGAAAGAACCATCAGCGGCTTGCGGCCCATCCAGTCGGCCAGCAGCCCGGCAAACAGGGTGGAGATCACGCTGCCCAGCAGCACCGCCGCAACAATCACCGACAGTTGTGCCGCGTCCAGGTGCGAGGTCGCCTCCAGGTACGGCAATGCGCCGCCGATGATGCCCACGTCGATGCCGTACAGCAAGCCGCCCAGCCCGGCCACCAGCAGAAGGAACAGGTTGTAGCCGCGTTTTGAAGAAAGAAGGAGAGGTACAGGCGAGTTCGCTGAAGCGTCGGCGTTCATGGTCACTGGGAACAGTCCTCTTGCGCAGTCTATCCCTTCGCTCAGGTTCCGGGAAACAATCCGGCCGGCGCACAGCCCGGCTCCGAACCGTTTCCCGCCTCAAGTGCCGGCCATCACTGCAACTCCCCTCGGATAGCCGTAGGCATTAATTGAGGCGACGCCCACCCCCGGGATTACGCTCCGCTTTGAGGAAACGCGCCCTGCCTGAATCGGCTTGGTTTTGTTTTTTAAGCAACCTGCTCGCAGCCGCCAGGGCTGTTCCCTTCCAGCGGCTGATTCCCGAGGCGGGCCGCAGGGTCAGCGGAGGACGCAAATGAACACCGCGCTCAACGGCAGCCGAAGGGATTTTCTCAGGAAATCTCTGCCGGGAGCTGCTTTGTTGTGCGCGGGCGGCGCCGCGGAAGCGCTGGCCGCCACGGAATCCGCCGCGCCAGGCGCAAAATCCAGGGTTGTCGTCGCGCGCGATGACCAGTTGCGCGGCACAGGCGCAACTGTAGACTCCCACCGCATGTTGGCCCTGCTCGATCGCGCCATGCAGACTCTCTTCAACCGCGATCGCCCGGTCGAAGCCTGGAGAAAGCTGCTCCGTCCCGGCGAGACCGTAGGCCTGAAGGTCAATACCCTCGGAGGCCGCGGAATCTCCACCAATGTTCATCTCGTCGCGGCCATCTGCCAGCGGTTGCAGGAGGCCGGAATCAAGCCCGGCGACATCGTGGTTTGGGACCGCGAAACCGGCGAACTGGAGCGCGCCGGCTTTCATCTCTCGATTGGCGGAGACCGCGTCCAGTGCTTCGGCACTGACCGGGTCGGCTACGAGGAAGAGCTTTCGGCCTATGGCAGCGTGGGCGGCCTGCTGTCGAAGATCCTCACCCAGCGATGCAGCCTGCTCATCAATCTGCCTGTGCTGAAAGACCACGACGGCGCCGGCGTCACCATCGCCCTCAAAAATATGTACGGCGTTATTCACAACCCCAACAAATATCATCCCAACGGCTGCAATCCCTTCGTCGCGGACTTGAACATGCTGCCGGAGATCCGGACCCGGATGCGTCTGACCGTCTGCGACGCCACCACCGCAATGTACGAGGGCGGACCGGGCTACAAGCCGGAACACAGTTGGAACGCCAATGCCTTGCTCGTCTCCACCGATCCGGTCGCGCTAGACCATACCGGCTGGCAGATCATCGACAGCAAGCGCGCTGAAAAAGGATTGAAAACGCTGGAAGCCGAGGAGCGCGCGCCGCACTACATCGCCACCGCGGCCGATGCCGAACACCGCCTCGGCACCAATGACCCCAGAAAGATCTCCGTTGTCGAGGTATAGCCGGAAGAGTTGCAGAGAGGTTCATCATGTTCTGTCATTTGGATATCGAAAATGCCACAAAGGGCCAGGGCCCGCTCGATCGCCGCTCATTCCTGAAGTGCGCCCTTGCCTCGGGCGCGGTACTCGCTAGGACGGGCGTTGCCGAACCCCCCGCCGCGGTTCCATCCGGCACGGCTTCCGGCGCTGAAGATGATTCGCAATTCATCGTTGAGGCAAAGTTTTACCAGAAGATCGCCAACCGCAAGATCAAGTGCAAGCTCTGCCCGCGTGAGTGCACCGTGGGAGACAAGGAGCGCGGCTACTGCGGCGTGCGCGAGAACCGCGGCGGAACGTACTACACGCTGGTCCACTCGCGCGTCTGCGCGGCGCACGTCGATCCCATCGAGAAGAAGCCGCTCTTCCACTATCTGCCCGGAACCGTCGCCTTCTCGCTGGCTACCGCCGGCTGCAACGTCAACTGCAAATTCTGCCAGAACTGGGACATCTCGCAATCGCGTCCCGAGCAGGTTCCCGCCCAGTACGCTCCCCCGGAGCGCGTCGCCGAACTCGCAAAACAATATAGCTGTCCCACCATCGCTTACACCTACAGCGAGCCGGTCATCTTTGCCGAATTCCTGATGGATGCCGCCGATGAGGGCCATAAAGCCGGCATCCGCAGCATTGTGGTGTCCAACGGCTACATGCAGGAAGACGCGTTGAAGGCGGCCTACGGAAAGATGGACGCCGTCAAGATCGACCTGAAATCCTTCTCCGAGTCCTACTATCGCCAGGTCGTCAGCGGCCAGTTGAAGCCGGTGCTGGAGTCGCTCGTCACTCTGCGCAAGCTGGGCAAGTGGACGGAGATTGTTTACCTGGTCCTGCCCACGCTCAACGACAGCGATCAGGAGTTGCGCGGGCTGACGCAGTGGATCAAGGCGAACCTGGGCGCGGATGTGCCTCTGCATTTCACGCAGTATCATCCCGAGTACCTGTTGAAGAACCTGCCCATTACGCCGGTGCCCACGCTCGAACGCGCCAAGGCAATTGCCGACGCCGAGGGACTGCATTACGTCTATATTGGCAATGTGCCGGGACATCCCGCACAAAACACGTACTGCCCCAAGTGCCGCAAGATGCTGGTCGAGCGCATGGGATTTACCGCCGGCCAGGTGCTGATCCACAAGAATAAATGCCCATTCTGCCAGGAGCCCATCCCCGGCGTCTGGCACGCATGAGAAAGCAGAGGCTTCGCTTATGAATATCGCCATGACTCCAAACGCCTGTTGGCTGGCGGCGCCGCTCATCGCTTTCCTGGCCTTCGCGCCGCTCAAGCACGTCAGCGCCAGCGATCCGCAAAAGGTGCGGCAGACGGCCGTAGCCGGCGCCTTTTATCCAGGCGACGCGAAAGCGCTTTCGGCCATGATCGACGACCTGCTGGCCCGCGTCGCGGGGCCGCCGGTTACCGATCCGATTCTCGCCGCCGTGGCTCCGCACGCAGGCTATCAGTACTCCGGTCCAGTCGCTGCCTACACCTACGCTGCGTTGAAAGGGCACAAGTACTCCCGCGTCGTCGTGATTGCTCCCTCGCACTACGTGGCCTTCGGTTACTCCTCGGTTTATGACGGCGACGCTTACGCCACACCGCTGGGAAATGTTCAAGTGGACAAGGCATTCGCTAAACAGCTTGTGAAGATGGACTCGACCATCCGCTTCTCGGGCGAGGGACACGATCCCACATCGGCGGGCGGCGAACATGCCATCGAGGTCGAGCTTCCATGGCTGCAAAAGGTGCTGGGCAACTTTGAAGTTGTGCCCATCGTCATGGGAGACCAGAGTTACGAGAACAGCCGCGCGCTGGGAGTAGCCTTGGCCAAACTTATCAAGAGCGACCCCAAAGGCAGTGAAACCCTTGTCCTCGCCAGTTCCGATCTGTCGCACTATCACACCTACGATGACGCGGTGAGAATGGACCACAAGACGCTCGATGCACTTCATGCGTGGGACTACTTCAGCATGTCGCGCAACTTCGAGTCGCGCATCTGGGAGGCCTGCGGCGGCGCGCCCATCGTGGCCGCAATGGTCTATGCCGAGCGCATGGGGGCCAACCAGGCCCGCGTGCTCAAGTACGCGAACTCGGGCGACGTTACCGGCGATCGTTCTCGCGTGGTCGGTTACAGCGCGGACGTTTTTGTCAAAGCTCATGGCGCAAAAGCCGCGGAAACTCCGTTCTCTCTCAGTGAGCAGGAAAAGAGCGAGTTGCTCGCTCTGGCGCGCAAGTCGGTAGAGTATGTGGTGCAGCAAAAAGAGCTGTATGAGCCGCCCGCCAGCGCCAGCGCAACGTTGAACCAGGAACGCGGCGCCTTCGTCACTCTCACCGAGTCCGGTGATCTGCGCGGATGCATCGGCTACACCTCCGCCATCAAGCCGCTCTACATGACCGTGCGCGACACGGCCACGCACGCCGCTCTGCACGATCCGCGATTCCGGCCGGTAAGCGCATCGGAGTTGCCTCATCTCGAATATGAAGTCTCCGTGCTCTCGCCGCTGCGCCGCGTGCTCGACGTGCAGCAAATCAAGATTGGCGAGCATGGACTGCTGATGAAGAACGGCGACAGCGAAGGCCTCCTGCTTCCGCAGGTTCCGGTGGAACAAAAATGGGACCTCCCGACCTTCCTTGAGCAAACCTGCCGCAAGGCGCGGATGGCCTCCAACTGCTGGAGGGATGAGAATACTGACATCTTCAGCTTCACCGCGGTGGTCTTCAACGAACACAAGTCGTGAGCATGTAAGGCAATCTCTGAATAGGTCGGCGTTTTGAAGGGTATGGGCTTATGTTGTCCAGCCGGGGAGTTCCTTTACATGTGTCAGGGCACGACTTCAGTCGTGCCGAACCACGTTGGTAAAAACAATGGGCTTTAGCCCCTGAGGGGATTTCTGTTGTTGCTATAAAACTTACTCAGAGACTCCCCAGGGACAGCTCATCTTTGCTTTCAATACTCACCCGCACAGCCAACAATGCCGGCGGCAGATTCACCGCCGCGCAAAGCCATGCGGTCTTCCAGAACCCAAAGACCGGAATGAGATACGCACTCAGCAGCAGAGCACCCGCGCAGCCGCCCAGCAGATCGACGGCATAAAGCACGCCGAGCCTGCGCTGTCCGCTGCTTTCCCCGAGATACATCGCGGTCGCCATGGGAAACTGGTAGCCTCCCAACATGCCCGAGAGCGCCGCCAGCGCGGGAAAGACACACTGCGCGGCCAGCCACGTCGCCGCCATCCCTGAGACTCTCGCAAGCAGACTTACCAGCAGCATCAGTATCGGCGCTGAGACCGCGAGAAGAATCTGCGTGAATGCGACAGCGCGGCAAGCGGAGTGGCCATCGCAATCTCTTCGCCGCATGGCCAGCCAGCTTCCCAACGCAAACCCGGCCATGCACAGAGCAATCAGTATGGCGAGTTGGTGGTAGACGTAGCCGTAGATGGACTGGAATGCCAACAATAGAAAAACTTGCAGCGCCATCAGCGTGAATCCCGTCGCGGCCATCGAGTATGCGGCCGTCGAGCGTGTGCGCCGCTCGCGCGCAGGCGCAAACGCCAGCAGCGCCGCCACAACAAACAAAACAGCAACAGCCGCCCCGAACACAACCCTGAAATCCACACGCTCCGCGGCCCGCAGCCAGCTAGCATAGTCCGGTTTGAATTGCGTGCTCCACAGCACAACGCTGAAGTAATAGGCGATGGGCGAAAAATCGCGATTGACTGCTGTCGTGGCCGCCGGCCGCAACTGTTCGCGCACCTGCTCCATCCGATCGGGCATCATGCGGAATGGAATGAAGTATTCGCGAACATACTGCGTCTTCAGCTTCCGCTCGTGCAGCCGCGCCACCAGGGTTCGCGGATCGTCCGTGAGAGCATCCGCGCGCATCGCTGCAAAAAAGTGAATCGTCTCTCCCGGAATCGCAACGACGGACGGAAAAACTTCTCGCAACGTGCGGTCGATGCAGCGCAGAAACTCTTGCAGGTCGGGGCTGATCGTCTCTTCGGAAGAGCGCAGTTGCAAAGCGAGCACTCCGCCCGGCGCCAGATGATCGCGCGCACTACGAAAAAACTCAACCGTGTAGAACCTGTTCAACTGCGCGGTCTGCGGGTCCGGCGCATTCACAATGATTACGTCGAATCTGTCGCGCGCCGACTTCAGAAAGGCCCGGCCATCCGTGTAATGCAGATGCACCCTGCGATCAGTGCGGAAATCGGCATTGCCCGGCGCAAACTCTGCGGTAAAGAACTCGCGCGCCATGCCGATCAGCGCGGGATCCAGTTCAACCAGGTCGATCCGCTCCACCGTGGGATGCTTGAGCACCTCTGCGACGCTGCCGCTGGCGCCACCGCCGATTAACAGAATCCTTCGCGGCGCGGGATGCTCCAGCAGCGCGTAATGAACCGATTCTTCCGCGGCGGCTTCGTCCGGAGTGCTGGCCAGGATGAGGCCGTTTTCATAAAGGCTGCGAATGTCGCCAGTCTCCGTTACCGCCAGATTTCCGTAGATCGAATCGCGCGATGCGAGCAGATTGAAACCCCGCCACTGCCGCTCCTGCGCTGACTTTTCCATCCAGGGCGCAACTCGAACAACAAGAAAGAATCCCAGTAGCGCCGCCGCCGCTACCCCGGCCGCCAACTGCCCGCGGCTCATCTGCAGCAAAAGAATGCTGGCCATCAACAAATTCAAAAGAAGCACAACGCTGGCAATCTGGAACGGTTCAAGAAAGCGCAGCAGCACAAGGCTCGCGACGATTCCTCCCACTGCGGAGCCAGCCGTCTCCAGCAGGTAAGCCGTGCTGCTCGCCCTGCGCGCGTTAACGCCGCACTCCTCGCTGACCATGCGCACCGCAGCCACAAACAGCGCCCCCGCCACAATGCAGAACACGCTTAGGCACACCAGCGACGCAAGCAGTACCGGAACCGGACCAACCAGCTCACCCGGCACAGTTTGAAAAGCGCTTTTGCTTGCGCGCAATGCCCAGATGGTGAGTGGCAGGCTGACCCCGAGCAGGCATTCGAGCGCGGCCGCCGCTCGCCGCGCGTTGCCTCCGCGCATCAAAAAACCGCACGCCATGCTTCCGGCCGCGGTCCAGAAAAGCCATGTGGCCAGCAGAATGCCCAGCGATATTTCGTTGCCGTTGAAGACAACCATCAGCTCGCGCATGAGCACGACCTGGCCGATGACGGCGCTGAATCCGGTCAGCATCAGTGCCGCCGTAACGGCAAGCGCCAGGCCTTGCGCCTCGCTGTCTGCAACGGAATAGGAGTGCGTTCTCATCCGAGTGAAATTGGAATCCAATCGTTCTTGTAAAGCAAGCGCGGCAAAGAAGTTTTCCCTGGCTGAAGTCATCTTCCGCCAACAAGAAGCATGAAGAAATAGGAACGCTTCAAACTAAGGTAACGAATCTCGTGCAAATGGTGCGGGACGGAGTGATCTTCACTCGAACTCGCCGGAATAAACTGCGGTTCTCAGGCCGCGCGCAAGTTCGTCGCCCTCCATGCCGCCAGCCGTTGAGCTGAAATACCTCGCCCTTTCCGCCATTAACTCCCTCCGCAGCATAACTTTGATTTTATTATCTTTACACCCCAGAAAACGCTCCATAAAACCCTCCGGTTCTTCCCTTCGGAGGGTACACGCAAAGAATCGAATTAAGTGGCATCCGCCGCCAGCGCTCACGAGCATTCATCCGGGCTTTTTCCCTGGATACGCCCGGTTTCGCGCCATCGAACGGCCAAGGACAGAGTGACGCGCATCACTGCCGGGCAACTTTGTGAAGCCGAGAATGGTTTGGGTTTTGGGGTAGGATTGTCCGCAGTGGCCGGCGAAACTGTTTTGTGAGTGTGAAAGCAACGCCGAGGCGGCGAGCGGCATGGGCGAATAAACTCAAGTGCACGGCCGATGCGAACGCGAACTCGGAGGAATCCGGAGATGAACTGGCGCGAAGAGTATCGGAACAAGTGCATGGACGCTGCCCAGGCTCTTGAGGCAGTCCGCTCCGGCGACCGCGTTTATGTCCAGTCTGGATGCGGTACGCCCTCGGTGCTGTTGGATGCGCTGGTGACGCGCGCTCCCGAATTGCGCAATGTCGAAATCGTTCACATGAAGACGCTGGGCAGCGCGGACTACACCAGGCCGGCGTTCGAAGGCATCTTTCGTCATCGCGCATTGTTCATGGGAGACAACGTGCGCGAAGCGGTAGTCGCCGGACGCGCCGACTACTCGCCCATCTTCCTCAGCGAGATTGAAGGCTTATTCGTAAGCGGCGCTCTGCCGTTGGACGTCGTGCTCATGCAGGTTTGCCCGCCGGATGACCACGGCTTTGTCAGCCTGGGAACGACGGTCGATTGCATCATGACCGCAATCCGCTGCGCCAAAACGGTCATTGCCGAAGTGAATGAGCGGGTGCCGCGCACCCATGGAGAAACGTTTATTCATGTCAGCCGCATCTCCGCTATTGTGGAAACATCGCGGCCGCTGCTGGAGTTGCAATCGGAGCCATACACTGAGATCCAGCGCCGGGTGGCGGAGAATGTGGCCTCGCTGATTCCCGACGGAGCGACGCTGCAAACCGGGATCGGCGGAATTCCGGATGCGGTGCTGGCCTGCCTGCAAGACAAGCGCGATCTGGGAATTCACACCGAGATGTGCTCGGACGGCGTCATCGATCTGATGGAGTCGGGCGTGCTGACGGGAGAGCGCAAATCGCTGCACCACGGCAAGGCAGTTTTGTCGTTCGTGCTCGGATCGCGCCGCTTGTTCGACTTCATTCACGAGAATCAGTGCTTCGAGTTCAGGCCCATCTGCTACACCAACGACCCGTTCGTGGTGGCGCAAAACGACAAGATGGTCGCCATCAATGCGGCCCTTCAAGTGGACCTGACCGGGCAGGTCTGCGCGGACTCGCTGGGCACAAAGCCTTACAGTGGATTTGGGGGACAAGTGGATTTCATCCGCGGGGCCGCGCGTTCCAAGGGTGGCGTGCCGATCATCGCACTGCCTTCCACTGCGCGTCGCGGCACGGTCTCGCGCATTGTGCCGATTCTCGAGCCGGGCGCGGGCGTAGTGACCTCGCGCGCGGATGTGCATTACGTTGTAACTGAGCACGGCATCGCGTACCTTCATGGGAAGACGCTGCGCGAGCGGGCGGAGGCGTTGATCGCCATTGCCGATCCGCAGTTCAGGGGAGATTTGGAAGATTTCGCCATGCGCTCTCATTACATGGAGCGCAAGGCAGCGGCGGCCGTCGATGCCTGAGGGCTTATGGTTCGCCGGAGAGGAGTGGGAATGATGGATGTGAAAAAGCAGGACCGTGGTCAGTTACGCGTCGATGTGGACGAGTGCAAGGGCTGCGGACTCTGTGTAGAGGCCTGTCCGCCGAAGGTGATCGTCCTCAGCGAGCGGTTGAATCACTACGGCTATCGCACGGCGACCTATGCGGGCGTGGGCTGCACGGGATGCGGAATCTGCTTTATGGTGTGTCCCGAACCGGGAGCGATCACGGTTTTGAGAATCGTGCAGCGCAAGGCCGATGAGGGGCACGGCGTCGAACCAGGCATTGTGGGAGCAAGCGAATGCGCAAGCAATTGATGAAGGGAAACGAAGCGATCGTTAGGAGTGCCATTCTCTCCGGATGCCGTGCGTTCTATGGGTATCCCATCACGCCGGCCAGCGAGATTGCGGAGGCCGCCGCGCTCTATATGCCGCGTGCCGGCGGAGTCTTTCTGCAGGCCGAGAGCGAGGTCGCGGCCATGAACATGCTCTATGGCGCGGCATCGGCCGGCGTGCGGGCCATGACGGCGTCCAGCGGGCCGGGGATCAGCCTGATGCAGGAAGGCATCAGTTACATGGCCGGCGCTGAGCTGCCCTGCGTGGTCGCCGACATCACGCGCGGCGGACCTGGATTGGGAAACATCGCAGCCGAGCAGGGCGACTATAACCAAGTGGTAAAGGGCGGCGGCCACGGCAACTATCACACCATCGTTCTGGCCCCGCACTCCGCTCAGGAGATGGCAGACCTCACGGCCCTGGCCTTTGAACTGGCCGACCGCTATCGCAACCCGGTCGTGCTGCTGGCCGATGGATTTATCGGCCAGATGATGGAGCCGGTCGAGTTTCCGCAGACAGCCGTCGAGCCGGTACAGCCCGATTGGGCTGTAATGGGCACCGAAGCGACGCGCGGCAATCTCATCACCTCTCTGCATCTGGATATCGACGAGATGGAAGCGCATCAAGGCCATCTGGAAGCCAAGTACCGACGCGTCGAGGAGTGCGAGGTGCGCGCCGAGGAGTGGCGAACCGAGGATGCTGAGATCGTGCTGGTGGGCTACGGAATCATGGGCAGGATTCTGAAGGCCGTGGCGGCCGAGGCGCGCGCTGACGGGCTCAAGGTGGGAGTGCTCCGCCCCATCACCCTGTATCCATTTCCCAAGTCCAACATCAAGCGGCTGGCCCGGAGCGCGCAGGTCTTCGTGGTAGTCGAAATGAGTAATGGCCAGATGGTGGAAGACGTTCGCCTCGCGCTGAACGGCGCGCGGCCCGTCGAGTTTTTAAGCCGCGTCGGCGGGAATGTGCCCTCGCACGGCGAGGTGCTCGGCTTTGTGCGGGAGCAGGTGCGGCGAACCATGCCGGCAACGGCGCCGGAAGAGGAGCGTGTGGCAAATGTCTAGCGAGATGGTTTCTGAATACGAAATTTCGCACGGCAAGGCAAAGTCTTTCTACGAGCGCTATGAGCGCAAGGAAGAGCTGCGCCATCAGACGCACTTCTGCCCTGGATGCGGGCACGGCCAAGTGCATAAGATGCTGGCCAAGGCCATCGATGAACTGGGCATCCAGAACCAGACGATCATGGTTGGCCCGGTGGGATGCAGCGTGTTCACCTACAACTACTTCGACGTGGGAAACATCTCGGCCGCGCACGGCCGCGCGCCGGCGGTGGCCACGGCGGTCAAGCGCAGTTGGCCCGGGAGCATCGTCATCGACTACCAGGGCGATGGAGATTTGGCGGCCATCGGCTCGGCGGAGATTCTGCACGCGGCCAATCGCGGCGAGCACATCACCGTGATATTCGTGAACAACGCCATCTACAGCATGACCGGTGGACAGATGGCGCCAACCACTCTGCTCGGGCAGAAGAGCGAGACAACTCCGGAAGGACGAAGCGCAGCCACGGAAGGCTATCCGCTGCATGTCAGCGAATTGCTGGCCACCCTCGAGGCTCCGGTTTACATCGAGCGCGTGGGCCTGGGAGATACAAAGCAGATCATGCAGGCCTCGCGCGCCATCAAGCGCGCCCTGGAATATCAGGTGCGCGGGCTGGGCTTCTCGCTGATTGAGGTGCTCTCGCCATGCCCGACGATTTGGAAGATGACCCCCGTGAAAGCGCAGCAATGGGTGCGCGACACGATGGAGAAGACCTTCCCGCTGGGCGTCTTTTGCGATCGCACCAAAACCGCACAGCCACAGCCGCTGCCTGAAACTGCGCCGGCGCTCGATCGGATTCCGCGGATCCTCGGCGTCGCTTTCGAAGACCTGCCGGAAGGCAATCCGATCCCCCTCGAAAAAACCGCGGCGGATCTGGATCTTCGCGTGCGCGTTGCGGGCTTCGGCGGGCAGGGAGTTCTGCTGCTGGGCGAGGTGCTGGCCGAGGCCGGACTCGATGCCGGACTCGAGGTCTCCTGGCTGCCGTCCTATGGTCCGGAGATGCGCTCCGGCACCTCAAACTGCCATGTGCGCCTATCCAGGCAGGTCATCGATTCGCCTATGGTCATGAATCCCGGCGTGCTGGTGGCCATGAATGAACCCTCGCTCAGGAAGTTTGTAAAGAGTGTGCCTCCTGGCGGATGGATCATCTACAACGGCGAGGCCTTCCCGGACGATTGCGAGCAGGAAAACGTTCATGTGCTGGCGTGCGACTTTACGCAGGTAGCCAATGAGCTGGGCAATCCGCGCGCGTGCAACATGGTTATGCTGGGCGCTCTGCTTCAGATCACGGGGGTCTTGCCGGACGTGAATATTGACGCGGCTCTGCGCCGGCTCGTGAAGAATCCGCGCTGGGTGGAGTTGGACGAGAGCGCGCTGGCGCGTGGCCGCGAGTTGGCAAGAGTTTCGGACAAGAAGGAGGGCCATTGAGGCTGATCGGGCTTCTACAGGCTGCGGATGAACACGACCCGGAGGGAGGCGGAGGTTTCAGCCCCCGCATAGAGCCAGCAGAATCGACGCGGGCTTTAGCCCCGGAGGTATGCTTTTCGGGCTTTTTGCCCGGAGAGAGAACTCTTTCGCATCCTGTTTAGTCCGAATGTCCTTTTCGGCCTGATAAAGAATGAAGCAGCAAGCGCGGCAGTGAAGTGCAACCGTTGCATTTCACTGCCGCGTAAACATTTGCAGACTCTAGCAGGAACTGGCCGGCGCCAGTCTGCCAGGCGCGAATGCAATACGAGCAGGATGAATGTTTTTCCTGTAGCAATGAGAGCCGTTGATCCTGTCGATAGCGCCTTATGGGCTGGTTCGGGCAAGGAGGAAAAACGATGCTCACAATCAGAGTTGCAGACAACGCCTATGACGTTGCGCTGGAGAACTTCGAAGCGGCAGCGAACGTACTGGGGCTCGACAACGATACGCGGGAGATGATCAAGTATCCCGAACGGATTCTCACGGTTACCATCCCCGTACGCATGGAAGACGGCCACATTCACAGCTTTGAGGGCTACCGTGTGCAGCACAGCACGGTGCGCGGCCCCGCCAAGGGCGGCATTCGCTTTCATCCGCAGGTAACACTGGATGAGGTCAAGGCGCTGGCCACCTGGATGACCTGGAAGTGCGCCGTGGTGAACATTCCCTTTGGCGGCGCCAAAGGCGGAGTCACCTGCGATCCCAAGGCCATGTCGCAGCTCGAACTGGAGCGCATGACACGGCGCTACACCAGCGCCGTCCTGCCCTTGATCGGGCCGGAACAGGACATTCCCGCGCCGGATGTCTACACGAACTCGCAAACCATGGCGTGGATCATGGACACCTACAGCATGACCAAGGGCTATCCCATTCCGGGCGTGGTCACCGGAAAACCCATCAGCCTTGGCGGGTCGCTGGGGCGCAACGAAGCAACCGGGCGCGGCGCGTATTACACCCTTGAGCACGCCTGCGCGCATCTCAAGCTCCCCATGAAGGGCGCAACCGTCGTGGTGCAGGGCTTTGGGAACGCCGGTTCGATTGCGGCGGACCTGCTGCATAGGGCCGGAGCCAAAGTGATCGCGGCCAGCGATTCAACCGGCTGCGTCTGCAATCGGAACGGCCTGAGTATTCCTGATCTGATCCGTCACAAGGAGTCCACCGGGCATGTCGCGGAGTTTGCCGGAAGCGAGCCCATCACTCCCGCCGAGTTGCTGGCCATGGAGTGCGACATCCTGGTTCCGGCAGCTCTTGAAAACGCCATCCACTCCGACAACGCCTCCGGCGTGCGCACAAAGATCATCGCCGAAGCAGCCAACGGACCCATCACCCCCGCGGCGGACAGAATTCTCGAAGCCAAGGGAGTCTTCGTAATTCCCGACATCCTCTGCAACGCCGGCGGAGTCACGGTCTCCTACTTCGAGTGGGTGCAGGATGAACAGCACCTCTTCTGGGATGCGCAGGACATCTACAACCGCCTGGAGCGCGTGATGAAGACCGCCTTCGCCGATGTGCTCAAGATCCACCTGGACCGCAAGGTCCCCATGCGCATTGCCGCCAACATGTTGGGCATTGGGCGCGTGGCCGAAGCCGTGAAGCTCCGCGGCATCTACCCATAACCGGCAATAGCAATGGAGGCTGCTTCCAGCGCGTCCTCCATTGCCCCATGGCGCCCCACCCTCGCCGCGTATTTGTTCTTGCGGCTATAGCGGTTCTCCCATTGCTGTACACCGGATCCCATGCTTCCAGGTGGCTATTTCCTCAAGAAAAAGCCACCTTGCAGGATGCCGGTAAGGGGATGTGAATGGGAGAACCGCTCTAGGGTGGGATGCCACGAACCCCAACCGGCGCTGAGGCAGCCTATCCTACCTCGGGCTCCAAATTCGGAACTGTCCGCCAGCATGCATGAGGCTCATCAGGTAGAGCATCCCGTCGTAATACCGGCTCTGGCCCGATGGAATCGGCGTCTTCCACAGCTCTTCGGTGAATCGCTTCGCGCGCGCGCGGTCGGTGGCCGCCAGTCCGGCAACCGCATTTGTGCCCGCCAGTCCCGCTGGATGGTCTTCATGCGTCAGCCCCGGCGTCGCGCCCAGATCCTTGCCCTCCAGCGTGAAAACCGGTCCATACGTGTCGATGCCCTGCGCCGCAAAGAACTGCTGGATGTGGTCGCTCAACTCCTGCTCCGCGGGAGCCTTGTGCCACCACGACCAATCCACCGACCAGTTGCTCGCCGCGCGCCATGCATCGTAGCCAAACTCGCCCGACTGCGAAAACTGCGTAATATGCGGCGTGCCGTCAAAGTTGGCGTAGCTGGGCATGAGACCCGTCCGTGGATTGGCGGCCTTCACGAAGAATGCGCGGCTGGCCTCGGCGGCACGCGCCCAGAAGGCCCGGTCCTCCACCGGGCCCCAGCGCGCCCATAGCTCGTAAAACGCAGGCAGGTGGTACGAGGGATCGGTGAAGGGATGCGGCATGATTCCCGGAACGAAAAGAATCATGGCGTTCTCTTCGCTCACCTCCGGTCCCACGCTGCGCGGCCCGAACTTTGTTGCGCCGGTGATGACCGCGCGGTGGCGCATCGCTCTCAGCAGTTGCCAGGCCTCGGCGCGATAGTCGTAGATCCCCTTCCCGCCCGGCCAGCGATTGCCCGCGAATTCGAGCGCCATGGCGAAATATTCTTCGCCGTCCGGCGCTGGCGTCTCCTCGTTGGGCTCCCCGTCGATCTTTGAGGACCAGGAAAAGTAGCCGTACGACGGGTGCTTCGGGTCGCCGATGTACATGTAGCTCTTTGCCCAGTTCCACAACGCGTCGAACTCGGTCTTCTTGCCCAACTGCACGGCGATCATCATCCCGTACGACATGCCCTCGGTGCGCACGTCATGATTCGCCCAGTCCGTCACATACATCAGCGGCCCGTTGGCGTTGCTGCCTGCGGAGAATGCTATGGCCTGCGTCTGTGGGTCGCCATGAAAGAGCTGCTGATATGCGGCCTCAATCTTTTCTTGGATCGAGCGCTGCGAGTGGCCGTCCTCCGCGAAGAGATTGCGATACTCTCCGGTAGCGTAGGCTCCGGAGCCATCCGGCGGCGCAGCCTGGGCCGGCACGGTGGGCGCTGCCGCGAGCATCGCGAGACACGCCATCCAGAGCAGGCAGATTCGTGCATGGATTGGGACTATCATGGGTCTTCCCTTCGCTACAACCGCCGCCTGATCCCTATTTATCTTCCGGCCTGGCTTTCTTTTCAGCCTGCCGGGCTTCCTTTTCAGCCTTGTCGGCCGCCCGCGTCTGGGCATCGAGACCGTGCGTCGGGTCGCGGTGGAGAAACTTCCGCGAAACATCCGGCCAGAACTCGTCGAAGAGCGAACCGATCCCGCCCTCGGCAGTCACGATGAACCCGTTCGTAAATGTCTGGCTGACCCCGGAGTTGGTCGACGGATAGTAGAGATTGGAGATCGCGCCCGAGATGATGTTGCCCGTCACATTCGAGTAGTTGGGCTCCCACTTGCCCGTGTTGTCGTGCTTGCAGATGACATTGGTGGCCAGCGAATAAAGCAGCCGGTGCGTCACGGTTCCGTGGCCCAGGCGGAAGTAGCGCGGGTCCTGGTGCAGCACCGCGGGCAGGATGCCGTTGCCGATAATGTTGCCGTCGAATGCGTCCAGATAAGCCGCTCCCGACCGCTCTCCATAGCCTTTGATCCCCCACGGAAACCCGATGTCGTCATGCATGATCTCGTGATAGCCGGCAGCCGCGAACGCCACGCCAAAGGCCACCGGGTCGATCGCGGAGCGAAACGAGAGACGCATCTTCTGTGCCGCGGTCATGGAGACGGCATCGGCGCGATAGGAGATGTTGAATTGGGGCAGAACTCCCACCACCCGCTGCTTCTCCTGTTCCTTGATCTGCTCCTCGGCCTTTTCGTGCTGGCTCTTCTCCGCGCCGGACTGCTGCGCGGAGCTCTGCGAGCTGGAACTGCCCTGTGCGGCGCCAGTCTGGCCAGCGTTGCCCTGAGCTGGCGCAGCGCTCGGAGCCGGCTGCTCAGATCTCTGGCTTTGCCCTGCTGGGCTTTGCGGCTCGGCCTCAGCCGGCGCAAACTGCGCCTGTGGAGCCTCGGGAAGCTCTGCAACAACAGCCAACCCGGAGCCCGGTTCCTGCGCAAATGCAGTGGAGGGTAACGCCAGCATGCCGAAGCCTACCGCAAGCGTTGCAGAAAGAAGACAAGAACCTAAGCGCATCCATTCACCTGTTTTAGAGTGGGCGCCCGCCTGGTTAGCCCACCTCAAAAAAAGGCGGAACGGGCCGGGAGAGCTACCTTCAGGGTAAATCACCCCTGCCAGAGGCCATCCTTCGACGGATAGCCTCCAGTTGCTACTATTCATTGCGGATAAACAGTTCCTTCTTATTAGACGCAATTCCACGCTCCCCAGACCCAGGATTCTGCCCCAGTCCGCGCACCCCCGCCCCGCCGGCGCCAGGTACCCCCATCTCTCATCGCTTTTTCATTGGATTTTCCTGAAACCATCCCTGTAGAGTTCCCATAGAGCGTGTTTCAAACCAGCTTTGTATCAGGGCAGGCTTCAGTCGTACCGGGAAGAGCCTGAAAAACACGGGCTTCAGCCCCTGAGGGATGCGCCTGGAGTCCTCTCCGTCATTGTTGAAACACACCGCAGATCAGCCCGCAAGGAGGTCGCTTCAATGCCCCATCCCAATCCCGTCGTTCACTTCGAGGTTCTCGGTCGTGACCAGAAGCTGCTGGAAGAGTTCTACAAGAGTGTCTTCAACTGGCAGATCGACCCCGTCATGGAGGGCTATTCGATCGTCAAGCCCGGCTCCGGCATCGGCGGCGGCATCGGCGCCATGGGAGCACAGCGGGAGCATGTCACGTTCTATGTCGCGGTTGAGGACGTAACCGCCGCGCTCGCCCTCATCGAGAGCAAGGGCGGCCAAAAGGCCTTCGGCCCGCACCCCATCCCCGACGGCGGCATCATCGCCGGCTTCCTCGACCCCGAAGGCCACCTCATCGGCCTGGTGCAAGGACCCGCTGGGATGTAGGCCGTTCACAATCTCAAGGCTTTTCCGCGAGCGCGTTTTCCGCTTCCGCTACGGTGATCATCAGCGTCATCGAATCGATCGGCGAGGCAACGAATCCCAACCGCTCATAGAATCGCTTCGCGCCCTCTGAGATCGATGACGTATGGCTCTTTGCCATTTCAATGGCAAATTGTACCGCCAGCGAAACTTGATAGGAGAACCAAGAAGCTGCATATCAGCGATGGCAGACTCGAATTCGGGCCAGCACCGCTTGGAATCATCCCGGTTTGAAGCACCTTCGAGCTTCCGATCTGAGATCATTCTTTGTGGAGTGGCATCGCAATCCTCACACCGCAAAATCAATAAACCCCCGCTGCGGATCGGTCGATACCAGCTTCACCGTCACCCGGTCGCCCACATCCAGCCCCTTGCCGCCGCTCACCACCTTCCCATCCACGTGCTGGTCCAGCGTGCGGACGAAGACGCCGTAGTTGTTCACGCCGGTGACGATGGCCGGAAAGCTCTGGCCGATACGCGGATGCAGCACCACGGCGGCAATGCGCTTCTGCATCTCGCGCTCCACCTTGCGCGCGCCGTCTTCCATCAGCGTGCAACGCACCGCAATCGCGTTGAGGTCGTCCGCGGAATAAGGCTGCGGCGCCTTGGCCAGCCACGCCTTCATCAGACGCTGCGTCACCACGTCCGGAAAGCGGCGGTTGGGAGCGGTCGAGTGCGTGTAGTCCTGCACGGCCAGCCCGAAGTGGCCGGGCGAAACCTCGTTCGGCTTCACCAGCACATACTCGCCGGGCCCCATCAGCTTCACCACGGCCAGTGAAAGATCCGGAAAGTGGTCGGGGTCCTTCTGTTTCTGCGCCAGCAGAAAATCATTCAGCGCCTTCGAGTCCGGCTCGGCGGGCAGCGTCGTGCCCAGCCCTTCGGCCAGCTCCACAATGCGGTCCCAGCGCTTGGGCGTGCGCACGATGCGGCGAATCGAAGCTACTCCGGCCTCTTCAAAGGTTCGCGCAATCACGCCGTTGGCCGCCACCATGAACTCCTCGATCAGCGACGTGGCGCGGTTCTTTTCCAGCCGCTTGATTTCAACCGCCTGATCGGCCAGCATCACTGGCCGCGTCTCGATGGTTTCCAGATCAAGCGCTCCGTGCTGGAAGCGCCCTCCGACCATGCGCTGCGCCGCCGTGTCCTGCAGCTTCAACTGTGCGGCCAGATCGGCGCTGGCTGCCACCTTGGCCGGCGCGGGTCCCGTGCCTTCCAGCCACGCGCCCACAGCGTTATAGGCTAGTTGCGCCCGGTTGCGCACCAGCGCGCGATATGCCTTTCCATCCGCGGCCGTGCCCGCCTGGTCCACCGTAAACTCGATCACCAGCGCCACGCGGTCTTCGTTCTCGTTCAGCGAGGTAATGCCCTCGGAAAGTTCCGCCGGCAGCATTGGAAAAACCTTGACGCCGGTGTAAACCGAGGTCGTCTCGCTCTTGGCGTGCACGTCGATGATCGATCCCTCAATGACGCGCGCGTCCACATCAGCTACGCCAATGAGAACTCGAATGCGCCCGTCGGCCAGTTGCTCGGCCCACTCGATCTGATCCAGATCTTTCGACGTATCGTTGTCGATCGACGACCAAAGCAGCTTCCGCAGATCCTGTGCGCCTTGGGCGGCGGGAGGCTCGGGATGAGCCTGGATCGCACTCAGTTCCGTATCGGTTCCGGCGGGAAAATCCGGCTGAAAACCGTGTTCGATCATGGCCGCATGGGCCGCCACAAGAAGATTGAAATGAAACGGATGGCCGTTAGACATCGGATATTTGGCTCCTTTGAACTGACAGGCCAGCCTATCACGCCGAGGGGACTGTGTGGCGTGAAAGAACAGCGGGGTAGATCTCCCCTTGCGACAAAAGAACAACCGGAGATGCCGCGAGGATGGAATGCCCTGCAAAAGGATTCGCGGCGAAGATCGAACGCGGCCGTTCTGAGGTAAACTTGCTCAGGAACGGGAACGCAAAACGGATAACCCAGGCATGATGGGAATTCGGTCATTCGACGGAGGAATCGTCCGATGATGGATGCAGGCAGAGTGAAGCGCGTTTGCGGAATTGCCCCGATCGTGATGTCGTTGATCGCATTGGCGCTCGTGATCGAAGGCGTTATTGAATTCGGAAATCGTCCGCCTGCCGACGAGGGCTGGCAGGCTCACATCTTTCAGATCCTGATGGCCGCTGAGTTACCGGTTATCATCGCGTTCGTTGCAATGAGCTGGCGCTCGTTGAAGCGCAGCTTGCCCACACTCGGAGCACAGGTATTGCTGTGGATGGTTGCTGTCGGCGCCGTGCGATTCTTTTCCCTGTAGGCGCTTCAACTCCCATCCAGTAAGTGACCGGTCTCTCACTGGATGCCCAGATCGGCCAGCACCTTGGGCTTGGCCTCATCCACCACCAGCAAGTTGTGGCAGGCTGAGCAGTCCTGCGTAATGCTGGTGCCGTCCTTGGCCGCGTGGTCGCCATCGTGGCAGCGGAAGCAGCCTGGATAGTTCATGTGGCCGATGTGGTTCGGATGCGTTCCCCACGTCACCTTCATATAGGGAAAGACGTTCTGGCTGTAGAGCGTCACCAGTTCCTCGCCCGCCGACTTCACCAGCGCCGCCTTGGCATCCATCACCTCGGGATGCTCCGTGCGATAGAACGCTGCAAGCTCAGCCGGAATCTTTGCCCTCGCCTCGGCTTCGCTCGCGTAATTGGCCTTCAGCAGTTCCAGGCCCTCCTTGTGAACCCAGGGCAGGTCGGGACTCACCGCCCCGCCGGCCATTGCCCGGTTGAGCGCGTCTTCCGCGGTCACAAAGGTGTGCGCCGCGCGGTTGTGGCAGTCGATGCAGTCCATCACCCGCCGTTCGCCCTTGGGAACGCCGCTGCCCGCTGTGGAACTGGCGAACACCGTCTCCGATCCATCGGCGTTCCGCTTTTGGACCCACGGAATCGAGGTCCGGGTTGGATCGGTGGCAATGTATTCGATGTGCCCAAGGTGCACCCCGTGAATCCCGGTCAGGTGCGACAGCGAATCCTGCCCGCCCAGGTGCAGCACCACCACCGTCTGTGTCTCGGTGTTCTTCTCATCGTCTGCAAAGTTCGACTTCACCAGCAGCTTTTCTCCGACGAAACGCGCCGGCGTGTGGCAGCCCTCGCAGATATACCGCGCCGGGCGCAGGCTTGCCACCGGCGACTCGATCGGCGTGGGATAGTCGGGAATCGCTTCGGGAGCGATGTGCGCCAGTGGATGAAAGCTTACCTCGACCAGTTGCTTGGTGCCGTTCACCTTCGCGCTGAAGTAGGCTTGGGCGCCTGAGCCGATGTGGCATTCCACGCACGGCACATGGGAGTGCGCGGAAATCTTGTAGGCCGTGTACTCCGGGTGCATCACGTGGCAGCTCTGGCCGCAGAACTGCGGCGAATCCATGTAGGCCGAACCGCGATAGCTGGCGATCGCCACCACCAGCAAATTGACGATCGTGGTCACAAGCACGATGTCTATGCCGTGGCGGAAGATATGATCGTTGAGATCGATCTTGGGAAATTCGGCCGGAATCTGACCCGCTTTTTGCAGCTTTCTGCGCCGCAGAAACAGGCCCACCGGAATCAGCGCCAACCCGGCCACAAACATGGCGGGCAGAAACAGGAAGAAGATGATGCCGAGATAGGGATTGTCGCTGGGCCGGCCAAACAACTCCACTATCCAATAGCCGATCATCGTCACGGCGGAGGCGGTGGTGATCGCGCCGCCGGCCAGGCTGATGGGGTTGTTGCCAAAGAACAGCGCCGGACGCACCCAGCCTTCACGGAATCTCTGAAACAGTGGCATCTCGTCCCCTCCACAAACAACCGGAGTTATAGCGGTTCTCCAATTGCCGCACACCGAGTCCCATGGCTCCGAGTGGATTTTTCCTCAAGAAAAAGCCACCTTACAGGATGCCGGTAAGGGTATGTGAATGGGAGAATCGCTCTAGCAGTGCTGCGTGTGGGCTCGCTTGATCCCGCACACAGCGCCAACTCTGCTAGCCGCTCTAACTCCGCTCAACGTCCCAATTTCGATCGGACTTCCTATTTCAGGCCGCGGTAAAAATTCACCGCGTCCTTGATCTGCGCGTCACTGAGTCCCGCCACCGGCTTCATCTTGCCCTTGCCGTTCTTGACGGCGGCAATCATGTCAGCCGCGGTGAGCTTCTTGATCGCCGGATCTGAAAACGGCTTCACGCCCATCTTCGCCATCCCCGCGCTGGGGGTGCCTGTAGCGCCGTGGCACATCGCACACTTGGCCTTGTAAGTTGCTTCGCCGCCGGATTGCGCGAAGCCCACGGCGCTGGCCAGAGCAACCACTACCGCCAACGCCACCTGGGATCGAATTGCCTTTGTCATTGCATGACTCCTTTAATTTCTGCCGGTCTATTTCTGTCAGCCGGGCCGTACCGTTCCATCCCTGCCGAGCGCTTTCTTCTTCCTGCGTCAACCCCGGCGGCATGGATTGACCACCGGGGCCGCAAACGCGATGGCAACAGAATGCCACCTCACACAAACCGGCGCAATCCCCTTCCTTTCGGGGATTGCGCCGATTATTCCTTGCTGGATGAACACACGCGATCAGAACTCGTAATGCACTCCCAGGGTCACGTTATTCGCATGGAAGTTCCGCGGCGCGGTCAGGCCGGAAGGCGATTCGGTCAGACCCGTCGGTTGGGAAAAAGATACGCAAGGAGCAACCGTTGATGTCAGAGACGTTGAAGTGCTGCAGTTCTGCGAGCCGGAAGCGCCGCCCTCGCCGTAGTCATAGAAGTTGTACTCAGCCTTCCAGGTCAATCCAGGATGGATCGTCCACGCAAGATTCACAAACGGAGACTGATACGAAGACCGTAGCGATCCGTTCACCGCCCGTGCATCGTTGAAGAACTGATTGCCATTCACGGAGCTGATCCGGTAGCCAAGATTGGAATGAATCTTGTCGACCGGGGACATCGTGAGAGCCACCGATCCGTACTGCGTGGGAGCATCCATGAAGTCCCTGGCAAACCAGTCCGCAAGCTGGGTCGTCGACCCCCTGGTATAGACCCCAGGGCATACATTCGGCCCTCCGCTGCTGTTGGTCGAAGCGGTGCCGGGCAGGCCCACGCTGGTCGAGGCATTCTGCGCGCCGTTGTCATAGCAGATGTTGGTCGCCGTATACACATCGCTATAGGCGTAATTGAAATCCAGCCCATAGTGCTCATTCGGCATTAGCACCGCACCCAGGCTAAAAACCCGGCTGTGATCGACATGATTGAGCGGGCCCTCGTACGGGTCATCGCCTGCCGCGACGGCGGCCTGGTTGTTGTTTGTGTTGTTATGCCGTTCCATGTCGTTGAAGGCGCCCGACAGCGTCGCCCAGGGCCTGGGCCTGTACATGGTGTGCAGCCTGTAGTGCTTCGTCTGCCGCGGGCCGACCGGGGTGAAGACGTTGTCGGCGTAGAGCACCTCCACCGTGCCATTCACACTCCAGTTGGCGGTGGGGCGCACTGCGGCGTTGAAGATTCCGCCGTTCTGGTCTATGGTCACAGTTCCATTTGAAGTGGCGCCCACGGCCAGTGGGGTGTTGTGAGGAGCGCCCTGGGCGATGGTGTACTTGCTGTAGCGGTAGGTGAGCGAGAGCGTGGTGCGTGACGAAGCGTCCCAGGTCCCCGTAACGTTGTTGATCAGAAAGTTCTGCCCAAAGTAGCCTGGCAGCGGGGTGCCGATGGCACCGCTGCCTTCAAATGTGGACCCCCCCGCGGCCCCGGAAGTCGTGGTCAACCCGCCTGCATAGTTGATGGTTTCGTTTCCCGCGGTTGTGGGCGTCGCCAATGTGGTCACGCTCGTCATCGTGGTGGTTCCCGGCTGGTGAACGCTGGAGAAGGTCGCCTGATCGGAGACGCTGAATGTCTTGGTCGCCTCCCAGACAATGCCATAGTCGGCCGCTATAACCTCCCGCTTTGCACTCCCGTTGCCCATATACGTAAGCGAGCGAGTCGCCCCATTCAAACCCTGGTAGCTGTCGTAGTAGTTGGGCAGGCTCATGTTCGCGTTGGTGTAGCGGACATCGCCATTCATCGAGACATTCTTCACGCTGGTGCTTTGCAGACGGAAGATCTCCGTGGGATAGAGAATGCGGGTAGGCTGCGAGCGCAGGTAATTTGTAACAACAGCGCATGCCGGATCGATGACCGGCAGGCCGCCTGCGGTTTGCGGCGCGGAGAAGATGGTATAGGTGGTTGAGTTGGTGTAATTGGCCATGCTGCTTGTATTGCAGGCTTTGATGCCGTAGGGCGTCAGGCTGTCAAAATCGTCAAGAGCTACCTTTGTTCCGTCCGCCTCTTGCGCAATGAAATCGCCGGAAGCCATGGTAAAGTACGAGTCCGCCTTGTAGTGGTCGATCTCCTCCTCAAAGGTCAGCTTGGTGCCCTGTATGGGCTTCCAGTCGATCCCTCCCGTGAAATCGTCGGTGCTGTTGCGCTGATACTCCTGAAGCACGGCATCGTACTTGGCGAACTGATAACCGCTTGGGCTCAGCGTCGGTCCCTGGAAGATATTCTGCGAGTACCCCGCCCGGTAAGTCACCTTCGCGAGCGGAAAGATCGTAAGGCTGGTGTCCGTCATGCGCCGCACCGTGTTGAACAGCACCGGCGATTGCTTCACCTGCGGCCAGGCAAACGCGCCGGTTGGCGCGTTCGACGGCCCGATGGGAATCGTCTGCCCGCCGGGGATATTCGGGTTGCCCAGCAGGTCGTAGTCAAAGTACTGCCGGTCGCGGCGGAACAACCCTGAGAACTCGTAGACCTTCCCCTTGGAGAAGTCCAGCTTGGCAAAGTTGTTCGGATCGCCTCCGAAACCGTTTCCCATGGCGCTGAGCGAATCGATAAGGGCATTCCTTTTACCCGGCAGCGCATGCATCTCAAAGGTCTCGCCAAGCACGCGCAGCCCGGACTGCATATTCACCAGCGTGTCGTACATGGCTCCGCTGCCCTTGCGCCCGGTCATGTGACCGCCCAGATCCGCGGTCTGATGGATCGTATACCCGTCCGGAGCGCTGATCTGTGCTCCCGGCGTCGGAAGTGCCGCGGCGGGCGTTGGATTTTGAGCGGCGGCGATGCCGGTCATCATCAGTGAAATCGCCACTCCAGCGCCCACGGCGATGCGCTGGATCACTGCGAGAGATGGCTGTTGATTGGACAGCCGGGAAAACCAGCATATCTTCTTCATCTCAAGCCTCACATGAGAAAAACGTCGCTCACATCGAGACCTTGCACTCGTGTGCGAATCTGGTTCGGAATCTGCGCCGCGCTCTCCAATCTGGCAGGCGAACGCGGCCTGGCTCCATCACCTCAGGAAAGCCGCATTGATGTTGGACCCATGAATGTAGGTGTGGCAGCTGATGCATGGCGTCAACTCCGACGATCCTGCGCTCATCCCGTGAACCGTGCCGGCGGAGACTGGGCTGTGGCACTGGTTGCACAACGTGTTGATATTCGGCACGTTCAGCAGCCGGGCGTTCTGTGAGCCATGCGGAGTGTGGCACCCAAGGCACCCCTCCGCCTTGACTGCGGCGTGCTCGTACACAAACGGCCCGCGCGTCTCCGTGTGGCACTTGGTGCAGATCGCGTTCTGATCGGCCGTGGACTTTATGTTGTTGTTCCCGAAGGTGCCGTGAACGTCATGACAGTCGTTGCACTTGACCAGGCCTTCGTTCACCCGGTGGTGAAACGGCATGGCGAACGACGGCTTCACGTCGGTGTGGCACTGGAAGCAAAGTGCCGGCTGTTCGGCTTTCAGAAGAGTCGTCTCTGGCGCGGCCTGGTGGATGGTGTGACAGCCAAGGCAACTCACATCCGCCTTGGCGTGCGGCGAGCGCGTGAAATTGGGATGAGCCGCCGCGTGGCAACTCAGGCACGTGGCTTCTACCTCTTTGGACGTGGCCTTGGCGGGGCTGAAGATCTTCGTCGCGTCGCCCCCGCCGTCCACGTGCGCCTTGCCGGCCCCGTGGCAATTCTCGCAGGTCACCCCGGAATTGCCGTGCATCAGGGCCATCTTGGCGTGAGGATTGGAGGAGAACTTCTTGGCCACCTCTTCGTGGCAGGTTGCGCAGATTTCCGCGCCCACAAAATCCCCTGGCGCGACGTCCTTCACCTGCGCGGTCGCTGGCTTTTCCCCTGGCGCGGGAGCGCCCAGCATCGGGACGCACAACAGACCTGCGCCCAGCAGCAACATCAAACAGGCTCGCAGTTCCGGTCTCTTGCCCGGAGCCGCACCGATCGGCAATTGCGTGACAGGCTCAACTCTATGCATCGAATACCGCCTTGCTGCTCTCGTAGCCGCTTCCGTTATCAACAGATCCTGCGTCCGGCTGCTCAAAACGTCAGATCCCTCTCGGGTACCCCAATCCGGCCGCCGAAGCGTCTGTCCCCCTCTTCCGAAAGGTGCTCTTTGTGCGGAGCATCACTTCATGCGCTGAATCGTACCGACTTGTTTCATCCACAAACTGTGACATTCATCACATCCAGTGAACGCATAGATTGCGGCTTCACGTTTCCTGTTACAAAGTGACCCAGATTCCCATGCGCTGTCAATTGTTTAATTTCCGCCACGGGATTCCCCGGCCCCGGCGAGTATACAGCTTGCCCCCTCCAACCGGAAACAACAGAAAGGAGGAAACCGCCCCGCAACAGAAAAACAGAATTCCGGCTCCGCCGCTGAGCAAGATTGAACACTTTCCCTTTGCGGAATGAATGAATTGTGAGCCGGGAGAGGTTTCTCGCGATCGATCGCCCCAGCTTTCCGGCCCGCGCAGCCGGCACAGGAGCAGCAGAAACAGCTGACCCTCAAGAAAACGCATGACTGACCTGTCGAGCGCTTCCCTTGCCCTATAGATGTGAGGCCCATCACATCCACACTTGCGCTGCCTCCTGCAAACTTTCATCAGGCACGAGTCTCTTCCCCTGGAGGCGTAGAGTTTTCACCTTCTCGCATCGGTCCGGCCCTTGCGCAAGTGTGCAGGGTCCGTCAACGGCCGGGAAGGCGCAGATCGGCGGACGGCGCACCACCATGGCGCACACAGAGAACCCGGTAGCAACGCCAGCGCGGCAGAAACACATTGCCCGCCAGGTTCCTGTGGGATGCGCGGCCTGCTCCAATCGCCGCCCCGGATGGTTCTGCTCCCTGGGCAGCGCCGTTCTGGCCGACCTTGAACTCGCCACCAGCACCGTCTCCCTGCCCGCCCAGGCTTCGCTCTTCTCCCAGGGAGAGGATGCCCGCTGCCTCTACCTGATCTGCGGCGGCTATCTCAAGCTCACTGCCGGACATCTTCCTGATCGCCAGATGATCGTCCGCGTTGCCGGACCCGGCTCCATGCTCGGCCTGTACGCGGTTCTCTCCCACGGCGTCTACGAGGTTTCCGCCGAGTCGCTGACCGCCGCCCAGCTCCGCCCCGTCGAGCGCGAACGCTTCCTCACCTTCCTGCGCAGCCACAAGGAAGCCCAGATGCGCGCCGTCCAGTGCATCTGCCAGGAGTACCGCTTCGCTCTGCAGGACGCCTGCCGCATCGCCCTGGCTGAAACCGTCGCCGCCCGCCTCGGCCGTCTGCTCCTCGAACTGGCTCATCAGATTGGCGAACACCTGGATGGAGGCGGCTTCCGCTTCCCCCTGCTCCTCACCCACGAGGAAATGGCCTCCATGGCCTGCACCACCCGCGAAACCGTCACTCGCACCCTCGGCCAGTTCCGCAAGGACGGCTGGGTCTCCATCGAAGACTCCCTCATCACCCTCCACCGCCCCGAACTGTTGCAAACCCTGAATTAAGGCCTGTCAGCCGTTTTTTGACGCTCCCGACATCCTCTTTGCCGAGTCCAAGAGCTATCATCTTTGTGGGGGAGTTCATGTTGCGTTTCACCCGTCCTGTGGCTGGCTCTGCTGCCTTCCTGCTCTCATGCTGCTTTGCCATCGCCCAAAGTCCGGCTCCCGCGCCGGCTTCGGTCGCGGCTCATCCGGCCGTCACCTCGGCAGAAAGCCCGGAGATTCGCGATTTTCAGAAGATTGAAAACTCCTGGTCCGACGCCATCAACCAGCGCGACCAGTACAGCTTGGAACTGGTGCTCTCGCCCTTGTTTGTAGACGTTTCCGCCGCCGGCGACATCACCACCCGCAACCAGCAACTGGCCCAGCTCATTACCGGCGAGGACAAAACCCTCCATCTCGAACAGCGTGTGATCACCGTCCGCATGTTGGGCGACATCGCCGTGGCCAACGGCACCTATGTGCTGCACCACAAGGCCGGCGCAGCCCAGGTGGACGAAAAAGGCATCTTCACCCACGTCTTTGAGCGCGCCCGCGGCGGCTGGCTGTGCATCAACTCCCAGCGAACCGTCCTCCGCGAAGACTCCAACGCCAAAGGCAAAAAGCAGTCAAACGCCGAAATGCCCTTCCACATCCCCCTGTTCACCAAAAGCGACAAGAGCAATTAGTAGGTCTGCCAGCCGCCGGGTGCCGGGTAGATGTGGGCGGAATACCCGTTCAAGAGCTAACCCGCCGCGCCCCTTGCAGCCGGATCGACACATGCACCAGCCCAAGCGCCGCCGGTGTCACGCCAGGAATCCGGCTCGCCTGTCCAATCGTGCCGGGCCGAACCCGCTCCAGCTTCTCTCGCATCTCCCGCGAAAGCCCACTGATGGCGCTATAATCAAGCCACTCCGGAATCGCCACGGCCTCGGCGGCCTTCAGCTTTGCAATGGATTTTTTCTGCTGCTCCAGGTAGCCGGCAAACTTGATCTCGGTCTCCACCGCGTGCGCCTCATTGCGCAAAGTGCTGCGCAGAGAAGTGCCCCGCCCTTCGGAAGGCTCGCCAGCACTCGTTTCCGAATTTAAAGAGTAGTATGCGGCAACTTCCGCCTCGCCAACCCGCTGGCCCGCTGACTCGCTGACTTGCTGACTCGCCAGGCGCAACGCGCCCAGCACCGCCTCGATCCCCACCTCCGGCCGTTTCAGCAGTTGCGCCCACGTTAAACCGGAAGTAGCCGTCAGCTCGCCAAAGCCCGCCGCGCTCAGCCGCTCGCCATCCACCTTGCGTGTGGTCAGCAACCGCTCCAGCGCGGCCATCTTCTCCTGCTTTCGCTCGTACTCCGCCCAGGCCTCGTCGCCGATCAGTCCCAGCCTGCGCCCGTGCGGGGTCAGCCGCCGGTCTGCATTGTCGATGCGCAAGTGCAACCGGAACTCGGCCCGCGAAGTAAACATGCGATAGGGTTCGTTCGTCCCCTTCGAAATCAAATCGTCGATCAGGATGCCCGTGTAGCCCTCGCTCCGGTCCATGGTGAATGGCGGCTCGCCCTTTAGCCGGAGCGCCGCGTTGATCCCGGCCATGATTCCCTGGCAGGCTGCCTCTTCGTACCCGCTCGTCCCGTTGATCTGCCCGGCCAGGTACAACCCCTCCATGCTCTTCACGCGCAGCGTCCGGTCCAGCTCGGTCGCGTCCACGCTGTCGTACTCGATGGCGTACCCCGGCCGCAGCATCTCCGCCGCCTCAAGCCCCGGAATCGAGTGCACAATCGCCCACTGCACCTCCATCGGCAGCGAGGTAGACATGCCGTTCACGTAGACCTCGTGCGTGTGCAGCCCCTCCGGCTCCAGGAAGAACTGGTGCTGTGTCTTGTCCGGGAACTTGACGATCTTGTCTTCGATCGATGGGCAATAGCGCGGCCCTATTCCCTCGATCCGCCCCGAATACATCGCCGAGCGATGCACATTTTCGCGAATGATCTTCAGCGTCTCCGGCGTGGTGAAGGCGATGTGGCAACTGATCTGCGGCTGCACAATCTGCTTGGTGCGGAAGCTGAAAGGCGTAGGCTCCGCGTCGCCCACCTGCTCCTCGAAGGCCTCCCAGCGGATCGTCCGTCCGTCCAGCCGCGGCGGCGTCCCGGTCTTCAGCCTGCATGTCCTCAGCCCCAGCGCCCGCAGCGCCTCGCCCAGCAGAACGCTGGCCGGCTCCCCGTTGCGTCCCGCCGGATAGCTCTCCTCCCCGATGTGAATCAGCCCATTCAGAAACGTGCCGGTCGTAATGATGGTGGCTCCGGCCAGCAGCCGCCGCCCATCGCGCAGCTTCAGCCCCAGAACCCGCCTCCGTCCCTCAGACCCTATCCCCTGTTCCCTATTCCCTATTCCCTCGTCAACAATCAGCCCCACAACCTCGGCCTGCCGGATATGCAGCCCCGCCTGCCCTTCCAGCACCTCGCGCATCTTCGCGCGGTAGAGCTGCTTGTCGCACTGCGCACGGGGACTCCACACCGCCGGACCACGGGAAGAATTGAGCAGCCGGAACTGAATCCCCACCGCGTCGGTGACCTCGCCCATCACCCCGCCTAGAGCGTCCACCTCGCGCACCAGGTGTCCCTTGGCCACGCCGCCCACAGCCGGATTGCAGCTCATCTGCGCAATCAGGTCCAGGTTCATGGTGATCAGAGCCGTCTTCAGCCCCATCCGCGCCGCCGCCATCGCCGCCTCGCATCCGGCGTGCCCCGCGCCCACTACAGCCACGTCATATTGTTCGGTAAATGCCATCTGAAACCATTCTACGGATTCCTTTCGTCGCCCGCAGAAGGTCAACGTCCCGCGCACCACTGAAGCTCTTCTATAATTGGGCCGTCTCTCTTACTTGGAGCAGCGGGGGCTGGCGAGCAAAATGAACACCTGTTTGTGCGGAGATCTGATCGATGACGGCAGTACGCTCTGTCCCCGGTGCATTGCCCTTCAGGCTCTCGATCTCGATATGAATGCCACCGAGGCTGAGATCAGAAAAGCCTATCGTCAGCTCGTCAAAGTCTGGGGCCCGGACAGTTTCGAGGGCGACGAGAAGTTGAAAGAGTCCGCCGAGGCAAAGCTCAACGGCATCAACTCAGCATTTGAATTCCTGACCTTGACCTCCACCGAGCGGGGTCCATGGCGGCCGCCGCTGCGCTCCCCCGAGGATACAGACTCCTCACAGTCTCAGGACCCGTCGGCGGCCGCTCCAACTCAATCCTCAAACGGCGGAACGAAGCCGCTCATGACACCGGCTCCCAGCTCTCGTCTCCGCCTTTGGACAACAACCGGATTCTTTCTCAAGGCTGCGCTCGTTCTGTTCGCGCTCCTCCTTGGCCGGTATGTCTTGATAGCCTTCGCCGGGCAGGACACCGCAGGCGTCGAAGCGCCAAGAGTGGTCGGTGGCAAGCCGAATCTGATGAATGCGTTTGTGAATGCGCTTGCCGCGCCGAAGAGAAGATTCGTTGAAGCCGTGGAGCGGGACCTGCGTAGATTGGACCCGCGAAACTCCGCGCCCGCGCCGGCAGACAATCCCCTTGCCGCGCGGCCCGCCAACCGACAAGCCGGAGAGTCCGCAGCGCGGAAGACCCGAAGCCAGTCCCCGGATGGAACCCCGCCCGCTCCCCGGAAGCTTCTGCCCTACATCACCGTCGGCTCAACCAGAGACGAGGTACTGGCGCAGCAGGGAACGCCCACGGCATCCTCTGAGAACAAGCTTGTCTACGGCAAGTCGGAGTTGTATTTCAAAGACGGCGCCGTCGTCGGCTGGCGAATCGACCCCGCCGCATCCCCGCTTCGGGTCAAGCTCTGGCCGTCTTCTGCCGTAAACCCGGCTCTGGCGTCCTTTACCGTTGGCTCTTCGAAAGACGAGGTGCTCACGGTCCAGGGAACTCCAACCGCGTTCACTGAGGACAAATTCGAATACGGCCGGTCCATAGTGAATTTCCGCAACAACCGGGTCGTCAGTTGGAAGGAAGACCCCGACTCGGTCCCCCTCTGGGCAAGATAGCCCGGCGACTCAATCACCGCAATCAACCCAGGACCTCAATCGACCAAAACACCGCCATCCGCCGCCCTTGCGCCTGCGTCTAATCTTGTAGAGAGTGTTTCAAGAATCCGCCTCGTACCAGGGCACGGTTTTAGCCGTGTCGAAAAGAGCCGGAAAAACCAAGGGCTTCGGGCCGCGGGAGAGAACAACCGTGCAAATTCGTTGGACTTTGGCGTTTCTGTTGGCAGCGACCTGCGCACTGCCCGCCACGGCGCAGAACAAGGAGAGTTTCACGCCCATGGCGCTCGACTCCGGCTTCGGGCCCATGGACCTCTCCGACCCAGCCCTTCCCCCCGAGCAGATCATCCGCCAGTTTGCCGCCAACGAGAGCCAGTTCCAGCAGGCGCTCAACCACTACACCTACCGCCGCGTCGCCCGCGTTCAAACCATCGACGACGACAATAAGGTGGACGGCGAATACTACCAGGTGGACGACGTGCTCTTCGACTCCACCGGCAAGCGCATCGAGAAGACCGTCTACGCGCCGGAGAGCTCTTTGCAGCGGGTCATCATGATGCCCTCAGATCTCTACGACATCCAGCACGGATACTCCTTCGCGCTCACCTCCGAGGAGATCGCCCAGTACAACGTGAAGTACGTGGGCAGGCAAAAGGTCGATGAGATCGACTGCTACGTCTTCGAAGTAAGCCCCAAAGTCATTGAGAAGAAGCATCGCTACCTGGACGGCCGTGTCTGGGTGGACTCCACCGACCTGCAGATTGTCGTCACCGACGGCCGCATGGTTCCCGACGACACGCGCAAGGGAAACGAAGACCTGCATCCGCCCTTTATGACCTGGCGGCAGCAGGTGGACGGCCACTACTGGTTCCCGGTCTACACCAAGGGCGAGGGCATCCTGCACACCCCCGGCGGCAAAGGCTACATGGCCCAGGACATACATCTCCGCGAGACGATCAAGTACACCGACTACAAGCAGTTCGGCTCAACCACAAAGATCTTCTACGAAGGACAGGAGATCCCCGCGCCAGAGAAACGACCGGATAAGAAGTAGGGAACAGGGATCAGAAAAGCGGCGCTCACTTCCGCAGCTTGTTCATCATGGCGACGAGCATCCGGCTCGCTTTCTCAGAGAGACCTAAAGCCGAACGCCGCGCTTCCTCTGAGCCAAAGCCCAAAGCTTCCGCAATGACAAGTTGCGTTTCGCTTCGCAGTTTGAACCGCGTGTATGACCGGGAAAGAGGATGTATTCCCCTTTCGTTGACCTCTCAATAGAAAAGATATTTGCGCCACCGATCGTCCCCCCGCCCCAGCATCCGCATGATCTGCCGGCTGGTATGCAGTGAGAACGGCCGCGGCTCGCGCAGCAGAATCATGTCGTCGATCTCACTCAGCATCCGGTTGCCCTTGTACCGGTTGCAGGAGTGGCAGCACGCCACCAGGTTCTCCCATGTCGAGTTGCCGCCGCGGGAGCGGGGAATCACATGGTCCAGCGTGAGATCGCCGGGGGGCAGCACATCTCCGCAGTATTGGCAGGTGTTGCGGTCGCGTAGCAGGATGTTCTTCCGCGACAGGGCGCGCGTCTGGTAGGGGATGCGCCGGTACTCCAACAGCCGGATCACCGAGGGCATCGCGATCCGGCTCCTTTGCGCATGGAGAACCATCCCGTGCTCCTCCTCGGTGCGCGCAATGCCCTTGAGCACCAGCACCAGGGCGCGCCGTGCGCCGCAAATGTTGATCGGCTCATAGGAGGCGTTCAGCACCAGCACCGGCGTCTGCAATAAGTGAGCCGGCTCGATAGCTGCCTGTTCGCCCGCGAACGCCGCTGCTCTGGCAATGGACTTCTGCTTGCGCGCATGAATCATGGCTTTTCCCAGCGACATCCTTTTCCCCCCGTCAAAAAGATGATTGATCGTGCAATGAAAGTTTGAGCTCTCCTTGTAAATTTGCGGCCAGCGCATTGCTGGCTATCCCCGCGTTCTCCTCCGCATCGTCAAGTTGGCCGGCAAATTCGCGGCGCCGCTCCTGCACGCGTCCCGCCCTGGCCAGCGTGGCCACCCGCACTGAGGCTGCTCCGGCCTGGAGCAGCGCTTGGGCCGCGGCACGCGCCGTCGAGCCGGTGGTAAAGATGTCGTCGATCACCAGTACGTGCTTCAAGCTGACAGCCTCCGGGTCGGAAACCACAAACGCCCCGCGCACATTCAGCCGCCGCTGACGCGGATTCAGTCCTGCCTGGCTCTCGGTGGCGCGCAGACGCATCAGCGTCTTCGAAGCCAGCTTGAGCCGCCACTCCGGATGTGTCTTGCGCAGCACTTCCAGAGCCGCCGCCGCCAAAGAGCGGGCCTGGTTGAATCCGCGCTCGGCATACTTCGACCGGTGCAGCGGCACCGGAACCACCAACATCTCGCCCGGCGCCTCATCTGCCAGTTGCGCAATCGCATGGGCCAGCATCCGGCCCAGCCGCCGGGCCGCTCCGTGCAGCCGGCCGTATTTGAGCACGTGGATGGCCGCCCTCATCCTGTCCTGGTAAGGCCCGTAGGCCACGGCCCGCACAAACGGCGGCGGCGCCAACCGGCACGCCCGGCACAGTCCTGAACTCGATCGGTTGGATTCCACATCCAGCGGGTCGCCGCAGCGCGCGCACAGGTCACCGCTCTGAACGGGAAACTCCGTCCAGCAAACATCACAGATGGGCACGGAAGAGAGATGCGGCAAGAGGGAGCCGCAGAGGGCACAGGAGGCGGGAAGAAGGGCGCAACCCAAGGCGTCCATGGGACTTCGGAGCACGCGGGCTACTGCGCGCCAACGGGAAGTCTCCGATGGTGGAACGTCGAACGTCAGTGAACCGTAGTCCCTGCGGAAGACGCACCTCACTTGGGGAAGCGCAACCCTGTGCGCTGCCTTGCCGCCAGTATACTCGGACCGGACGGGAGATGCTATGAATACTCGTCCCTGTGTTTTCTGCTTCGGCTCCAAAAGACGCGGAAACCCCACCCATGCGCGCACTTGTTTTTGCGGCGCCGGGGTCCCCAGCCACAAGTCTTCGTCGTTGGGGTGATTGAGGGTGGGATATAAGGCACCCTGCATTGCAAGATCGTTGAAAATGCCCTAGTAGACTCCCGCCGCAGAGATCTCGGCGGGATGTCCCTTCTCCACCTTGGCGCCGCAGGACGCCAGCACCACCGGCGACAGGGTCATCACCGGGCAGTGCGCGTGAGACAGCACCTTGTACACCACCCCCTGGCGGGCCATGGCGGCCAGGGCCGATGCCCCTTGCGCTCCCAGCACGATCAGGTCCGCCTGTTGCGCCCCGCTCTGGTAGAGCAGTTCCTCGGCCGGCTCGCCCGGCACCACGATTGCTTGTACGCTGATCTTTCCTTGCAGGTGCGCCGGAATCAGGCCGGCAAGTTCGGCTTCCAGTTGATCGATCGACCGGGTGGCCTGAGCTTCATGGCGCTCCGCCGGCCGGATCACATGCTGCAGCACCAGCCGCGCGTTGTGCTCAGCCGCCAGTTCCGCGGCAAAGCTGACCACCAGATGGCTGGCTTCATGCAGGCTTACGGCGCACAGAATGGTGCGGGTGGCAAAGTTGCGGTAGGAGCCTTCCACCACCTCGGGGCCAACAATAAACACCGGCACCCCGGCTGTGCGCAACACGGCCTCGGCCACCGAACCCACCAGCAGCTTGCCAATGGGTCCTGGAGAGTGCGTGCCCATCACGATGCGGTCAATCTCCCGCTCCCGCAGAAACGCCAGAACCTGGTCGGCGGCCAGCCCTGGGCGCACCACCGTTTCACAGGCCGCGCCCGCTGCCCGAACGCGCTTGGCTAGCGGCTCCAGATGATCGATTTCCGCGCGGGCGGCGGCGGCGTAGTCATAGTACCGGATTCCCGAGGTCTCCGATGCGGCCACCACCAGCGTGTCATATGCGTGAAAGAGAATGAGCATCGCGCCAGACTCTCGAGCTTGCGCAAGAGCGAAAGCAAAAGCCTTCTCATTGGCGGGAATCTCGGAGGCAAACAGAATGGTGGAGGGTTTGCTCCAACCCGGCTTGATTGCGGCGGCCATGGGAACCTCCTCTGGATGAGGTGCGGCATTACGTTTGCAGACTCGCCGTCGGAATACGGTGTCCGATGGCACATCGCGGCGTGAGCTAAATCACCCGCGCGGAACCCGGCCTGCGGCTCCCGGTGCCCTGAAACCCCGCGTTCAACCAACCGGAAACTCCGCTTCCAGCCAATCGTTCCGCTACGATGGCATCCTGCGCTCTTTTCGCCGTTTTGTCCAGAGTGAATAGGTCGAGCCTGTCCATCGATCATGAACAAAGTGATCTCACTCACATCCATCCCCGCCCCCCGGCTGCTCTTCTGGAGCGGGATCGTGGTGTTCCCAAGGCGGTTTTCCAACTCATGGGCCTCTGCCGTAAGCTTTTAATGGGTTCTCCTCCAAAAAGGAAAACCCTCTCACCGGCGGCGTCCTGGTTCTCTTTGAGGACAGAAGGCAGCCCATCCCCGGCGCAGGACCCGCTTCACCCCCCTGCCCCGCCCCGATTCCGCTGGAGGTCTCATGGAACCGATGCGCAACATCCCCGCCCGCGGCGGCTTAAACTTCGATGAAACCCCCTTCCTCGCCATCTGGGAGGTCACACAGTCCTGCGACCTGGCCTGCAAGCACTGCCGCGCCGCCGCCCAGCCGCTAGCCCACCCCGACGAGCTCACCAACGCCGAAGGCAAAGCCCTCATCGACCAGATCGCCGCCATGCATGTGCCCATCTTCGTCTTCACCGGCGGTGACCCCCTCAAGCGCAAGGACGTCTTCGAGCTGATCCGCTACGCCGCCGACAAGGGCGTTCACGTCGCGCTCACCCCCAGCGCCACGCCTCTGCTCACCCGCGAGGCCATCTTCAAGCTCAAGGAAGCGGGCCTGGTCCGCCTCGGCATCTCTCTCGACGGATCAACCCCCGAAATCCACGACGCCTTCCGCGGCCTTCCCGGCGCATGGGCGCGCACCATCCAGGCCATCGAGTGGGCCAACGAGGCCGGCATTCCCATCCAGGTACACACCACCATCAGCCGCCACAACGCCGCCGACCTCGACAACCTTTGCGCCCTCTTCGAGCGTCTGGCCATCGTCATGTGGAATGTCTTCTTCCTGGTTCCCGTCGGACGCGGCCAGCTCGACGACCTGCTCAGCGGCGAGGAATTCGAGCAGGTCTTCGCCAAAATCTACGAGCTCTCCCACCGCGTCAACTTTCAGATCAAGACCACTGAGGCCATGCACTACCGCCGCTACCTGCTGCAGAACAACCTCGAAGAGCGCAAAATCGGCCACAGACACCCGCACGCCCCCTCGCATGTGGAAATACTTCATTCGGTGAAGGGTACGAGCTTTAGCCCGAACCAAAATCCCGCCGAATCAACGGGGGCTTTAGCCCCTGAGGGAGCTTGTTCAGAAAATTCGCCTGACGTTTCTCCATTACCCGCCTACGAGCCCGGCGCACCCACCTCCGACGCCCAAACCCGCACCGCCAGTTGGGCCACCCGCCGCGTTAATGACGGCAAGGGCTTCCTCTTCATCTCCCACGTAGGCAACGTCTACCCCAGCGGCTTCCTGCCCATCCACGCCGGCAACATCCGCCAGACCCCGCTGGCTGAGATCTACCGCAACGCCCCCATCTTCAAATCCCTGCGCGACACCAGCAAGCTCGAAGGCAAGTGCGGCGTCTGCGAGTACAAGGAGATCTGCGGAGGCTCCCGCGCCCGCGCCTACGCCCTCACCGGCGACCCACTCGCCCCCGAACCCTGCTGCATCTACCACCCCAAACACTGGGACCCGGAGCTTGAAAACCAGGCCGCCGCCTTCGCCAAGAGCTAGCTACTGGCCGGCTCTCAGGAATGTCTGCAAAATCCGAGTTCCCCCAGCCCACCCTCCCGAGTCTTTTCCACCCAAACTACAGACGTCACAAGCCTCCTTCCTCCCGGAACTGTTCTAATAATGAACGGGGTCAACCATGCGAACGGCAATCATTGGCGGCGGAATTGCGGGCTTGGCGGCTGCCTATGAGCTGGAGCAGGCGCGCAAGGCCGGAGCGAAGCTCGAGTACACGCTCTTTGAGGCGCGGCAAACGCTGGGCGGCTGCCTGGCCTCGGAGATCGTGAACGGCGCGGTTCTCGAGCACGGCCCGGACTCTTTCCTCACAGAGAAGCCCGCCGCAGCCGAGCTCTGCCGCGAATTGGGCCTGGAAGCCGAGCTTACCCCCTCGAACGACGCCGACCGCAAGACCTGCATCGTCGTCCGCAACCGCCTCATTCCCCTGCCCGACGGTCTGATGTTCCTCGTCCCCACCAAGCTGATTCCCACCGCGCTCACCCGTCTCTTCAGCCTGCCCACCAAGCTGCGCATGGGCCTCGAACTGCTTCTCCCGCCCCGCCCTATCGGTCAGGATGAGTCCGTGGCCGCGCTCGTCGAGCGCCACTTCGGACGCCAGGCCGTCGACCGCCTGGCCGATCCGCTGCTCAGCGGCATCTACGGCGGCGATGCCTCGCAGTTGAGCGCACGCACCGTCCTGCCGCGTCTCGTCGAGATGGAGAGTCAGTACGGCTCGCTCACCCGCGGCATGTTGGCCGCCCACCGCGCCATGCGCGCCCGCGCCAAAACATCCGCCCAAAAAGGAAAAAACGGCGGAAGCCGCCCCATCTTCACCGCTCTGCGCGGCGGCATGAACCAGTTGGTCGAGGCCCTCGCCGCGCGCCTCGATACAGCTTCAGTCCGTCTCGCCGCGCCCGTCACCGCCCTGGAGAAAACCGCAAACGGTTGGAGAATTTTTGCCAACGGCCGTACGGAGTTCTACGACGCGGTCATCATGGCCGCGCCCGCCTGGGCCGCCGGCGCGCTGCTCGGCCCGGTTGACCCCGTGCTGGCCGGGGAGCTGAATCGCATCCCCTACTCCTCGTCGGTCACCGTCAATCTCATCTACGACGAAACCCAACTCGGCCGCTTACCCGATGGATTCGGCTTTTTGGTTCCGGCCAGCGAGGGCCGGGCGATGCTCGCCTGCACCTTTGTCCATCGCAAATTCCTGGGCCGCACGCCGCCCGGCAAAGCCGTGCTCCGCGCCTTTCTGGGCGGCATGAAAAACAATGCCTTGCTGGCCGCCTCGGACGCCGATCTCCTGGCCACCGTCCGCCGCGAACTCAGCGAGATTCTCGGCAAAGACGTTCTTCCTTCAGCCGCCAATCCGGAACACGCCCAGGTCTCGCGCTGGCCGCGCGCCATGGCTCAGTACGCCGTCGGCCACCAGGAACGCAGACGGCGCATCGTAGAGCGTGTGGCCGCCCTCCCTGGCCTGCGCCTGGCCGGCAACGCCTACGACGGCATCGGCATCCCCGACTGCATCCGCCTCGGGCGGCAGGCAGCGAAAGATCTGATTGCGGATAACGCATAGAAAGTGCCTCTTGCAAGATTGCCTTCAGACGATTGTTTGTGTCAGGGCACGACTTCAGTCGTGCCGTAAACGGGGCGATTTTGAAATCCGGCTTTAGCCGCTGCGGAACTTCAAATGACTGACAATAAATGCCGCAGGGGCTAAATCCCAACATGATTTTGTGGCTCTTTCGGCCGGTTGCCCCACCCTCGCCGCGTCTGTGGTTTTGCGGGTAGAGTGGGATGCTCTGAACTCTACCGCGGCACCACCGGCAAAATCAGCGCGCTGGGATGCGCACTGTCGTGAAGGACAGTGTTCGTCGCCTTCACGAAGGCTGAACTGGTGCTGGCCGGCTTGCCCGTATTCAGGTTGCGGTCGAAGCGCGGAAAGTTGCTGCTGCTCACTTCCAGCCTGATTCTGTGCCCCCTCAGGAACACGTTGCTCGTCGCCCACATGTCGATCTGGTACTCGTAGACCTTGCCGGGAACGATTGGCTTGGCCGCGTCCGTCGAATCACGGAACCGTGCGCGCAGAATGCCTTCTGTAAGATTCTGCGCAAAGCCATTGGGCCACACATCCACCAGCTTGGCCGTGAAATCCGTATCCACGGCAGACGAGCTGGCATATAAGTCAAGAGTTACCGGGCCAGTAACTTCTACATCCTGCTCCAGAGGCGGCATGGAGTAGACCAGCACATCCGCGCGCTCTTCCACAGCTTTCTGGTCGCGTGGGCCGGGAGCAAGGTGAGCGGCGTCGCAGCAGAGAGGCCCGCCGACGGTGGGCACCGGGTTGGCCGGATCGTAGATGTAGCTATCCCGCCGCTCGGCGCGAAACTCCATGGGGCCAAGATAGAGGAACCCGTCGCCGGCCGCGCTGTTGGCCTTTCCGGAGGAATGCAGCAGGTAGCGCGTCGGCTTGGCCCGCTCCAGCGGCCAGGCGTCTTCGTCGCGCCACTTGTTCTCGCCCATGACAAAGATCCTCACTGGCTTGCCGCTGGCAAACTCATTCTTCGTGCCCTTGAAAAGATAGTCGTACCAATCGAGAGTGATGTCGTTCTCGTCAAAGAGAGCGTCGGGGCCGAAATCAACCTGGCCGATCGTGCGGCCCCAGCCAGAATGCCCGCCGATGGCAACCACAAGATGTTGCCCCTTGCGCGCTGCCTCCGTGCCGCCGTGGGCCTTCAGGCCCATGTAATTGCGCAGCGATCCGCCCTGAAAAATGTCATACCAGGCGGCAATGGTCAGCGCAGGAACATCAATATTCTGATAGTTTTCTTCGATCGACCACGGCTTCCAGTAGCTGTCGTAAGCCGGATGATCCAGCCAATCCTGAAAGTAGGGCGCCAGTGTGTGTGTCAATCCCACACCGCCCTGAGCGGTCTTGATGTTGAAGACCGGGAACTGGCTCAAGGGCAGAGCCGTGCTGCCAACCAGTGCATTCGTTTCTTGTTGGATGGTACGGCTCATGGTGTCCTGCGCCAGCATCGAGGTCCAGGATTCGTTGAACCACTGTTCGAACGCTCCGCCCTGGTAGGTCCAGTTCTCATGGTAGTTACTGGCAGTGACAACCGGGCAGATTCCCGCCAGATGCGGCGGACGGCTGATCGCGGCCAGCATCTGCGTCGCGCCAACGTAAGAGCCGCTGACCATGCCCACTTTGCCGTTGGAGTGAGGCAGCGCCGCCGCCCACTCGACGGCATCGTAGCCGTCGTCGATCTCGTGCTTGAAGGTGTACCACTCGCCCTCGGAGGCATACCGTCCGCGCACATCCTGCGCTACAAACAGGTAGCCGCGCATGACGGCCTTGCGCGCCAGGACCTCCGACGAGTCCTTGTTGTAAGGCGTCCGCTGCAGCAGCACGGGAAACACTCCGTCTCCGGCCGGCCGGTAGACGTCGGCGCGCAGCGTCACGCCGTCCCGCGTCTTCATCGCCACATTGCGCTCCATGACGATGTCGGTGCCGGTCTGGCCGGCGACAGGAATCCACGGCAGCAGCGTTACTGCAAAAGCAAGCAGGCAAAGCGTTTTCTTCAGCACAAAAAATTCCCCTCATGCAAAAGCCGAATCCATTCTATCGGTTTGGCCCTGGAAGAAGGGCTGTCATGCGTTGAGAAGTGCTGCCTACATTCCTCCCTTGCCCAGCAAAAAGCCAATGCCGTAGGTGACTGCGCCTTCCAGAGCCCCAACCACGGTCATCTCCAGCCCCGACGACCACCACGAGCGGACAGTAATCAGCGACTTGGCTGCGCCCACGGCAAAGTGCGCGGCCAGCGAAACAACGGCGGCGGCAATCACCGCCTCAATCCCTTGCAGGAAGAAGAAGGGAATAATCGGAATAGCCGCGCCAATGGCCGTCGACAGCGCGCCAGACCCGGCCGATACCAGCGGTTTGGCCAGCGCCTCCTCGCTGGTGCCCAGCCTCTCGCTGGCCAGCACGCGAAGCATCTGCTCCGGGTCGCTGGCGATGTGGTTCACCATGTTGTGGGCGTCCTCTTCGGGAAGGCCCTTCACCTGGTAGTAGAGCGAGAGCAACTCGCGCGCCTCGGGGCCGTTCATCTGGATGGCCTCGCGCTCCCGGGCCAATTCAGCCATGTAGATCTCGCGTTCGCTCTTGGCCGCCAGATACGCGCCGGAGCCCATCGAAAGCGCGCTGGCAATCAGGCCGGAGATGCCGGCCAGCAGCACGTACTTGCTTTCGCCCGCGGTGGCGCCGCTGACCCCGCTGACAATGCCGAAGATGGCTCCCAGGCCGTCGTTCACACCATAAATAGCGTCGCCAATCCAGCTTCCCGGCTGTTTGCGTCCCTGGTTGCGCTTGGCCAGCATCTCGTCCAGCACCGCCTGCGCGTTGATCTTGTGCGCGCCGGCGGGTTGCGGATAGTGGCCGCGCAGCAGCGACCCCAGTTCCTTGTAGTGGTCTTTTTCGTCCTCGATAACGTGCTCGAGGATGGCAATGGATTCTTCGTCGCCCAGCGACTTCAGTTGCTCGCCGTAGCTGGCGATGGCGCGGCTCTCCTCGATCTCCAAGCGGCGCAGGGCCATCCGCACGCCGCCAGCCCGGTTGGCCAGCGAGTTGGCTTCGCCGCCAGGGTTGCCGTGGTAGACCGGCTCGGCTCCGCCCAGCTCGGCGATGCGGCCATGCCACAGAGCGGCGTGCTCCCATTCAGCGCCGGCCAGGTGGCGCAACACCTGGGCGCGCACCGGGTCCGTATCCCGGTCGGCCAGGGTCAAATAGGTGTGGTAGCCCTCCATCTCGGCCTTCCAGTTGCCTTCCAGCGCCGCCAGAACCTTCTTCAGTTTGGCGCCGCTCAACGCTCCATTGGCCATGTCGCTTTCCTCGCTGTTTTATTGAGAATAGCCGACTTCGCGGCCTCCACGGTAGCCTTCCAAACTGCCGTCTCTACGGTCACTTCCCCTATGCCGGGTCTTGCGTATAGTGTTATACGCAGCAAAAAAGCCGGAATTTCCGGCCACAGTTGGATCTGCCGGCCCAAAAAAGCCGGTTGTAGTCTTGCGCATTTTTTGCGTTCAGGACAGAGCAGCAAGCCCTAACCGGGCGATTTCTTTCGAGGAAGCGGAGAATTACAAAATATGGAAACGCAATCCAAACCACAGGCGGCTCCCAGCGCGCCCAGTTACGTCGGCCCGTTCATTACGGTCGCCATTCTGTTTTTCATCTTCGGGTTCATCACCAACCTGAACATGGCCCTGGTTCCCCACCTGCGGTCCATCTTCGATCTTCCCTATAAATGGGCCATGCTGGCCGAGTCGGCCTTCTTCCTGGCCTACTTCGTCTTCTCCTCGCCCACCTCCAAGCTGATCGAGTCCATCGGTTACAAGAAGACGATGGTGGTTTCGCTGTTCATCCAGGTCGTGGGCTGCCTGCTGTTCGTTCCCGCCGCCAAAATGGTCAGCTTCCCGCTCTTCCTCACCGCGGTTTTCGTGGTGGGAGCCGGCGTCACCGCCTTGCAGACCGCTGCCAATCCCTATGTGGCCATCCTTGGACCTGAGCACAGCGCCCCCGTCCGCCTCACCCTGGCGCAGGCACTCAACTCGGTCGGCGGCACCATAGCTCCGCTGATCGCCGGTGCCTACATCCTCACCGATCCCGCCAAGATGGCATCGAAGGCTGCCATCGCCGACACGGTGCGCGGGCCTTACATCGCCATCGCCGCTGGTTTGCTCGTCCTGGGTATCATTGTGGCCTTCTTGCATCTGCCGCACATCGCGCAGGCCGAGGGCTCCCAACCCGCCAAGGAGGGCGGCCCGGTGGCCAGCACCAGCATCTGGGCTTACAGGCACACCGTGCTCGGCGCTTTGGGAATCTTTCTCTATGTCGGCGTTGAAGTTGGCCTGGCCTCGATTGCCGTCAACTACTTCAAAACCCAGGGCGTGGATAGTGCCAAGACGGCATCTTTTCTCGTCTCGCTTTACTGGTTCGGCGCACTGGTCGGCCGCCTGCTCGGCTCGGCGGTGCTGACTAAGATCAAATCAAATAAACTGTTGGGCGCCTTCGGTATTATCGCCGCCCTGTTGCTGGTGGTCTCCATGGTCAGCAGCGGGCAGGTGGCCATCTGGACCGTGGTGCTCTGCGGCTTCTTCAACTCCATCATGTTCCCCAACATCTTCGCTTTGGCCATCAAGGGACTGGGACCGATGACCAGCAAGGGATCGGGACTCATCATGACCGCGGTCGTCGGCGGTGCCGTGATCCCGGCCCTCATCGGCGCGCTGGCCGACAAGGCCGGCATTCAGAACTCCTTCGTCATCCCCATCTTCTGCTACCTCTTCATCGCCTACTATGGGCTGTGGGGATCCAAACCTGCGCGGACAGTCACGGCGTAGGCTGGATTGTTGTTAATTGAAGGCCCTTTGGCGCAAGCTAAAGGGCCTTCGCATCTGCGTCAGAGTGAGTCCACCCAGCGGGATTCCCACATTTCGCCGCAGCAATTCACAAGCCCTTTCCTGCCCCCGCCGTCCTACACTCGAACTCATGGCCACCATCCCCAACCTCGCATTCGACACCGGCCTCCCCGCCAACGTCGATGCCGAAAAAACCATCCTCGGCGCCATCCTCCTCGACAACGCCGCCCACGCCGAGGCTGCCGAAAAGCTCGAAGCCGACGACTTCTCCCTCGACTCCCATCGCCGCATCTTCCTGCGCATGACGGACTTGATGAACGCCTCGCGGGCCGTGGACATCGTCACCCTCTCCAACGAACTGGCCCGTCTCAAGGAGATCGAAGCCGTCGGCGGCGTCGCCTACCTCGCCTCGCTCACTGAGGGTTTGCCGCGCCGCCCGGTCATCGAAGAGTACATCCGCATCGTCAAGGACAAGAGCCTGCTGCGCAAGCTCATGCTCATCTGCTCCTCCGCTATCGCGCGCGCCGCCGATCAGGGAGAGTCCGCCATCGGCGTCCTGGACGAAACCGAGGCCAAGCTCCTTGAGGTCAGCGAACAAGGCCTCACCCAGGGCTTTCAGTCTCTCGAGCAGATCGTCCAGAACTCCTTTGGCAGCATCGACAATCTCTATAAGGAAAGCCGCGAAGTCACCGGCCTGGCCACCGATTTCACTCAACTGGACATCATGACCAGCGGCCTGCAGAAGGGCGAACTGATTATCGTTGCCGCCCGTCCCTCCATGGGCAAAACCGCGTTCGCCATCAACATCGCCCAGAACGCGGCCATCAACCACGCCGCCATCGTGGCCGTCTTCAGCCTGGAAATGAGCAAGGAGTCGCTGCTGCGCCGCATGTTGGCCTCCCAGGCCTGGGTCGATCAGCAGAAGCTCCAGAAGGGCTTCCTGGGCCGCGAGGACCACGAGAAGCTGCAGAATGCCCTGAACCAGCTCGTGGAGTCCCACCTCTTCATCGACGACACGGCCGGCATCTCCCTGGCTGAAATGCGCGCCAAGGCCCGCCGCCTCAGGCAAAACGCCGGCGGCCTCGACCTGGTCGTCGTCGACTACCTCCAGTTGATGACCGCCACCGTGCCCTCCTCTGGCAAAAAGAACTACGAAAACCGCACCCAGGAAGTCTCCGCCGTCTCCCGCGGCCTCAAAGCCCTGGCCAAGGAGTTGAACGTGCCCGTCGTGGCCCTCTCGCAGCTCTCCCGCGCCGGCGTGCAGCGCAAGGATGACCACCGCCCCATGCTCAGCGATCTGCGCGAATCCGGCTCCATCGAGCAGGATGCCGACGTCGTCGCCTTCATCCATCGCGAGGCCTACTACAGCCGCGACGAGGAGATGAGTGAAGCCGACAAGGCCAAGTCCGAGATCATCCTCGCCAAGCAGCGCAACGGCCCCACTGGCACCGTCCACCTCAACTTCGTCTCCCGCTTCACCCGCTTCGACAATCCCGAGTCGGACCACCAGGACTAGGGCTCGTTCAAAATCAGCGCCACGCGCCCGGCAATCAGTTCGCTGGGCGCCTCGCCAGGCTCCACTTCGATCAGCTCTACCGGAAAAGCCATGTTGTGCGGCCGCAGCACCAGCCGGCTCGACACAAAATCCACATACCGCAGCGTCAGGTGCGCCCCATGCCGCACCGCGTACAGGTTGGGCCGATTCGGCCGGTAGGGCATCAGCGAGTTGTAATGCCGGTCGATCAGCGTCACCGCCTCGGGCAGCAGCAGTGGCTCCATCGGCAGGCTGTCAGAACCCGGAATGCGCACCGCTACAAACCGCTGCCACGCGCGCCGCGGGTTCGTCGCCCTGACCCGCAGCGACTGCAGCAGCCCCGCCGGAAGATGCAGCACCGTCTGCACCGCCGAGGGCCGTATGAACGGCTCAAACAGCGCCGCCGCATGGGAAACCACCGGGACCGCGCTGTTGTCCCCCTCCGCCGGCAAGGCCTCGCCGCCGTAGGCCGCCGGAAGCAGATCACCGGCCGCCATGTGCTGCGCCGCCAGAATCCGGTCCAGCGCCTCCAGAGAGAGTTGCCGGCGGCTGCGCAGATAATTCGACAGATGCGATTGCCCATAGCCGGTCTGGCGCGCAAGCAGCGAGACGCTGAGCGTCCCCCGCTGTATCCTGCGCAGCAGTTCCAACCGGAGTCGCTCGTGCATCTGCGTAAAGTTCATCTGTGGATAATTCGCCACCAGCAATAGCGGCGAACCGTCTCCTTTTGCCTCCTGCAAACCTGAAAATGGTGATTGGCCTTCATTTTCGGCGCTTCACCACGGATTGAAAAGAGCAGATATGCAAAGCCTCTGGGGGAGATTGACGCAACTGAACCATCTTTCTAGATTTGCTTTACTTAATCCGCTACTGGCTGTGGGAATTTTCTGAGAAACGCTTCATTGCCGAAAGCATGAAACGGGACGATATTCTTCCCCCTTCAGTGGCTTGTGAACATTTGCCGGAGGATGAAAACTCCGGCATTCTCATCCCCGGACCAAAACGCCCGGCAGAGGCGTCCGGGGAACAGACAGCCGCGGAAATTCCAGGATCTGCGCGCCATGAGCATGACAAAAAACGAGAGATTCCGGGCGGCTATCCCCCATCAGGGCACAAGAACCCTGAGTTGCCGCACCCGGCTCTTTCTGCCCCGAGGAAACCAGAGGTTAAAGCAAAGCCGTCGGGAGAAAACGAGTACACGGAGATTTCGTCATGGAATTGCGCGTGCATTTGAAGATTTGCGAGGGGTGCGGTTGTCTTTGGTACCGCGCCCAGACCCAGGGAAGTGTGTATTGCAGCGAATGTGAAAAAAAGCTGAAAGACTTTCCATCGCCGGAAAGCCGCAGGCGGCGCGGGCGTCCAGCCCGCAAATCGCTGGCCGGGGTCTGGGCGGTAGCTGAAGCAATCGGGGGTGCCGAATGAGCGCAGCACTCCAGTTGCCTATGGTTTGGGGAGTAAGCAGTCAACAGCAGGCATGGCGGCAAAACAGGGGGAATCGGCAAGAAACGCTGCCAGCGGCGCCGGCCGCAAAACCGGCCGCCGCGGAGCCGGTGGTCAGCCTAGGCTTTTACCGCAAGCATACTGAAAGCCTCCTGCGGCGCTATCTCTACGCTTCGATGCAGGTGGGCAGGGCACCGTCCATCCTGGGCGACCCCATCGCCAGGGGGTGGTGCTCCAGCCGTCCCATCCGCACCTTCGAGGACGCCGTGATCTTCGTCCTCGATGTGGAGAAGTGCCTGAACCAGTTGGGATCGCTCGACCGCATGATGCTCAGCCGCATCGTTCTCCAGGAGTACACCCAGGCCGAAGCGGCCAGTCTGTTGGGGATGGCCGTCCGCACCATCTCCTACAAATTTCCCAAAGCCCTCGACCGCCTGACGGAAAAGCTGCTGGAATCCGGTCTCCTGGTCCTACCGCACTAATCATCTGAAAACTGGGTGCCCCATATCTACCGGCGTCTTCTGCCGGTAGATATGGGAAAGCAGAGCCGCAGGGCGCTAAAATCGACTTTCCATCGGGGGGATTGATTCCATGCGCTCTGTATTCAGCTCTGCCACTTTCCTGCTTCTGCTTGCCTCTGCCGCGCTCGCCGCCCAGCAGCCTGCTCTCCAGCCCACCACAGTTGCTCAAGCACCCTCCCGCGACACCAGCTACATCGACGCCCAGGGCACAGCGCATGTCACGCGGGTCGTCCCCGTCCCAGCCACCATCAGCGCCGAGGCGCAAAGAACGTTGAGCCGCGCCGAACCCGACCAGGGCCCGCCGGAGACGCTGGCCGAGCGCCGCAGACACACCGACGCCTGGGCGGCAACGGCCGCCGTGGCGTGGAGCAAGCTCTGCCCCAACCATCTCGTCGAGGACAAGATCGCCGGCGTCCCGGTTCGCATCGTCACTCCCGAAGGCATGCCCGAATCCAACCGCGACAAGGTGCTTCTCAACCTCCACGGCGGCGGCTTCAACTCTGACTCCGGTTCCTACACAGAGTCGATTCCCATCGCCGGCTACGCCAGGATCAGGGTCGTCGCCGTGCTCTACCGCCTCGCCCCCGAGCATCCCTTCCCCGCCGCCGTGGACGACGCGGTGGCCGTCTACAAAGAACTTCTCAAGACCTACAAGCCGGAGCACATCGTCATCTACGGCACCTCCGCCGGGGCCATTCTCACCGCCGAAGTGGCCGTCCGGCTAAAGCAACTCGGTCTGCCGCAACCGGCAGCCCTGGGCATCTTCAGCGGACTTGGCGACTTTGCCCGCGACGGGGATTCCAGGGCTCTGTATGCCCTGCGCGGCCTCTCCGGACATCTGGACCCGCCAGGCCCCGGCGCGCATGACCCCGACTATGTGACCACCACCGACCCAAGAGATCCGCTCCTTTCGCCTATCTATGCGGATCTGCACGGCCTGCCACCCACGCTCTTCGTCACCAGCACCCGCGACCTGCTGCTCAGCGGCACGGTGAACCTGCACCGCGCCTACCTGAACGCCGGCGTCGATGCGCGTCTGGTAGTCTTCGACGCCCTGCCCCACGCCTTCTGGTATGACCCGCAGCTCCCTGAAGCCATCGAAGCCAATCACACGATGGCGGAGTTCTTTGTGAAGCACCTGGGAAGATAGAGCGGTTCTCCAATTGCTCTACACCGGAACAATACTGCCGAGTGGCAGGATGCCAGTAAGGGTATGTGAATGGGAGAACCGCTTCTAGCCACTGAGGGAAGGTTTCAGGCAATTCGATGTCAACGTGAGCCGTTTGAAAATGATGCTCTTTGCGGTGGCCCGGAACGAGGCGGATCGGAACAGCGTTTCCCCGAATCCGCCCTGGCACTCAGGCCACGAACCGCGCCTCAGTCTCCAGGTGCTTCTTCCAACTCCGTGCCAAGCTTGTGCAGTTTCATCACGCGCCATTGCAGGCGGTCGAAGAAAAGATAGACCACCGGGGTGGTGAACAGGGTGAGCATCTGCGACACAATCAGCCCGCCGACGATGGCGATGCCCAGCGGCTTGCGCAGTTCCGAGCCCACGCCCATACCGATGGCCAGCGGAAGCCCTCCGAAGAGCGCCGCCATGGTTGTCATCATGATCGGCCGGAAGCGCAGCAGGCACGCCTGGTAAATGGCCTCAACCGGCGGTAATCCCTGCTCGCGCTCAGCCTGCAGGGCAAAGTCGATCATCATGATGGCGTTCTTCTTCACAATGCCGATCAGCAGGATGATGCCGATCAGCGCAATGATGCTCAGGTCGGTTCCGGTCAGCATCAGGGCCAGGATGGCGCCCACGCCGGCCGGGGGGATGGTGGAGAGAATGGTCAGCGGATGGATCAGGCTCTCATACAGAATGCCGAGCACGATGTAGACGGCCACCACCGCAGCCAGAATCAGATACTTCTCGTTTTTGAGCGAATCCTGAAAGGCCTGCGCGGTTCCTTGGAAGGTGGCGTGGATAGCGCTGGGCATGCCCATCTCCGCCTGGGCCTTTTCCAGAGCGGTAACAGCATCGCCCAGTGCCACGTTGGGCGCCAGGTTGAAGGTAAGTGTAATAGCCGGATACTGGCCCTGGTGGTTCACCGCCAGCGCGGTTCGCTGCGACTCGAAGTGCGCGATGGTCGACAGGGGCACCATCGCTCCGGTGGTTGACTTTACAAATATCCCATTCAACGCGTCGGGGCTGAGCTGGTACTGGGGGTCAACCTCCATCACCACAAAGTACTGATTGAGCGCGGTGTACATGGTGGAGACTTCGCGCTGGCCAAAGGCGTCGTAGAGCACGTTGTCGATGGCGCTGGCGGTGATGCCATACCTTGACGCGGAGTCGCGGTCAATCACCAGGTTGGCGGCCAGGCCCTTGTTCTGCTGATCGGTTGAAACGTCTCGCAGTTCGGGCATGGATTTCGCTTTCGCCTCGAGCCGCGGCGCCCAGGTGTTCAGCTCGTTCAGGTTCTCGTCCGAGAGCGTGTACTGGTATTGCGCCGCGCTGCCGCGCCCGCCGATCTGAATATCTTGGTTGGCCTGGAGATAGAGCATGGCGCCCGGCACGCTGCTCAGCTTGCCGCGCAGGCGGCTCACCACCTGGTCCGCTGACACCCGGCCGGGCCGCTTGTCCAGATCCTTCAGGGCGATGAACATGAAGCCCACGTTGTTGCTGTTCCGGCCGCCGCCCGCAAAAGCCGTCACCGAGCGAACCGCCGGATCGTCGAGCGTTATCTGCGCCAGTTGGTGCTGTTTGTCGCGCATGGCCGGAAAGCTGATGTCCTGCGCGGCCATGGTCTGGCCGCTCAACCGCCCCGTATCCTGCTGCGGGAAGAAGCCCTTCGGCACGATGATGTACAAGTACACGCTCAGCAGCATGGTGCCGAAGGTGATGCACAGCATCAGTGTCTGGTGACGCAGCACCCAGCGCAGGCCGAGGGAATACTCGTTGTGCAGCCACTGGAAGCCGCGCTCGCTGGCGCGATAGATGCGCCCGTGGCGGCTCTCGTCCCGCGACTTGAGAAAGTGTGCGCAGAGCATGGGCGTAGTGGTCAGCGACACCAGCAGCGAAACGGCGATGGCCACCGAAAGAGTCACGGCAAACTCGCGGAAGAGCTTGCCGACAATGCCACCCATCAACAAAATCGGAATGAAGACCGCAACCAGCGATGTGCTCATCGAGAGCACCGTGAAGCCGATCTCCTTTGAGCCCTTCATCGCCGCATCGAAGGGCTTCATGCCCATCTCAAGATAGCGCGTGATGTTTTCGATCACCACGATGGCGTCGTCCACCACGAAACCCGTGGCGATGGTGAGCGCCATCAGCGAGAGGTTGTCAATGGTGTAGCCCAGCAGCCACATCACGCCGAAGGTGCCCACCAGCGAGAGCGGCACGGCGATGGATGGAATGATGGTGGCCCACACCTCGCGCAGAAAAAGGAAGACCACCAGCACCACCAGCACGACGCTGATGATGAGCGAGAGTTCCACGTCGCGCACGCTGGAGCGGATCGTGACCGTGCGGTCCACGGCCACGTCGATCTTGATGGTGGGCGGGATGGAGGCCTGCAGGCGCGGCATCTGGGCCATCACGTTGTCCACGGTCGAAATCACGTTGGCGCCGGGAATCTTGAAGATGATAATCAGCACCGCGCTCTTGAGCTGCGTGCTGGGCCCCTTGTCCGGGTTGATGCCCGATTGCCCGGCGGTGTGGATGTCGGCAATGCTGTCCACCACCGTGCCCAGGTCGGAGATGCGCACCGGAGCGCCGGTCTGGTGGTTATAGCCGGCGATAATGGGCGCGTAGTCGCGGGCCTTGAAGATCTGGTCGTTGTCGCTGATCTGCCAGCGATGGTCCGCGTCCTGGAATGCGCCTTTGGGCCGGTTCGCGTTGGCGTTGCTCAGCGCCGTGCGCACCGCGTCCAGGCCCACGCCGTTCGAGCCCAGTTGCATCGGATTCAACTCGACGCGCACTGCCGGGCTTGAACTGCCGCCCACAAACACCTGGCCCACGCCCTGAATCTGCGAGATCTTCTGCGACAGGATCGAGTCCGCCATGTCGTAGATTTGCGGCTTGGGAACCACGTCCGAAGTCAGTGTCAGAATCAGGATCGGCGCTTCTGCCGGGTTGGCCTTGCGGTAGCTTGGATTCTGCGGCAGGTACGAGGGCAACTGGCTGCGCGCCGCGTTGATGCTGGCCTGCACGTCGCGCGCGGCCGCGTCGATGTTGCGATTGATGTCGAATTGCAGCGTGACTGACGCCGAACCCAGCGAACTGGTCGAGGTCATTTGATTGACGCCGGCAATGCGCCCGAACTGGCGTTCCAGCGGCGTGGCCACCGACGATGCCATGGTTTCCGGGCTGGCGCCGGGCAGTCCCGCGCTCACGCCGATCACCGGAAAGTCCACGTCCGGCAGCGAGGCCACGGGCAACAGCGAGTAGGCCACCGAACCGGCCAGCAGCAAGGCCAGCGAGAGCAGCGAAGTGGCCACCGGGCGCTGAATGAATGGTGCGGAAAGATGCATCGTTTAGCCTCTAGCTCCTAGCTTCTAGTTGCTAGCTAAAAACCTGTGTTCCATCAGGCTCTTCTGCCTGCGCGTGGTTCCAAATCTCCGGTACTGTTGAGCAACCTCTTGGCCAATAGCTGAAAGCCAGGAGCTAGAGGCTAGAAGCTGTTTCCGGTTGCTGCTCGTGGATGGTGCGGACGTCACGCCGCTTCATCCACGACGCCAGCTTGTCAAAGTAGAGGTACGTGACCGGAACGGTGTAAAGCGTAAGCAGTTGCGACAGAATCAACCCGCCGACGATGGTCACGCCCAGCGGCATGCGCAACTCCGCGCCCACGCCTCCGCCCAGGGCCAGCGGCAGGCCGCCCAGCATCGCGGCCATGGTGGTCATCAGGATCGGCCTGAAGCGCAACTTGCAGGCCTGGAAGATGGCCTCCTCTGCCGATTTGCCCTCCATGCGCTCGGCCTGCAGCGCAAAGTCGATCATCATGATGGCGTTCTTCTGCACAATGCCGATCAGCAGGATGATGCCGATCAGCGCAATCACGCTGAACTCCGTGCGCGTGATCAGCAGCGCCAGCAGCGCGCCCACGCCCGCCGAGGGCAGCGAAGAAATGATGGTGATGGGGTGGATGTAGCTCTCGTAGAGCACGCCCAGCACAATGTAGACGGTGATCAGCGCCGCCAGAATCAACAGCGGCTCGTTGGCCAGAGAGGTCTGGAAGGCCGCCGCCGTGCCCTGGAAGCTGGCATTGATGGCCGCCGGCATATTGATGCGCTGCTCGATGCGGTTCACCGCGCTGACCGCGTCGCCCAGAGCCTTTCCAGGCGCCAGGTTGAAGCTGACCACGGTGGACGGGAACTGGCCCTGGTGGCCGATGGAAAGTTGTGCGGTCGACTGCTCCCAGTGCGCCACCATGCCCAACGGAACCTGCGCGCCGCTGAGCGACTTCACGTAGAGGTTGTTCAGCGTCGAGGGATCGGTCTGAAAGTTCTGACCCACCTCCATCACCACGTGGTACTGGTTGAGCTGGGTAAAGATGGTGGAGACCTGCCGCTGGCCAAAGGCGTCGTAGAGGGTGTTGTCCACGTCGGCCATGGCGATGCCCAGGCGCGCCGCGGTGTCGCGGTCGATCACCAGCTTGGCGCCCAGCCCCTTGTCCTGCAGGTCGCTGGCCACGTCGGTCACCACGCTTTCCTTGCTCAGCTCGGTGACCATCTGCCGCGTGTATTTGGCCAGTTCCACCGGGTCAGGGTCTTCCAGCGAATATTGAAACTCCGTCCGGCTCACGCGGTCTTCCACTGTGAGGTCCTGGAGCGGCTGCAGAAAGAGCTGAATCCCCTCGGCGTCTTCCACGCCGCTCAGCCTGGATTGCAGCCGGCGGATCACCTCGGTCGCGGAGATCTTGCGCTCCTCCAGCGGCTTCAGGTTGATCTGGATGCGCCCCGAGTTCAGCGTGGTGTTGGTTCCATCCACGCCGATGAACGAGGAAATGTTATCCACCGCCGGGTCCTGGAGCAGGCTGTCCACCAGCTTTTGCTGGCGCGCGGCCATTGAGGCAAAGCTCACCGTCTGCGGCGCTTCGCTGATGCCCAGAATCACGCCCGTATCCTGCACTGGGAAAAATCCCTTGGGAACCACGATAAAGAGAAGAATGGTGGCCGCGAACGTTGAAATGGTCACCATCAACGTGGTGAAGCGATGCTGCAAGACTACTTGCAATGTCCGCCCGTACCACGCAATGACGGAGTTGAACACCTTCTCCGACCAATAGTAGAAGCGGGTCTGCCTGGCATTCTTCTTGTCCTGAAGAATGCGCGAGCACATCATCGGCGTCAGCGTCAGCGAAACCACTGCGGAGACCAGGATGGTAACCGCCAATGTGATGGCGAACTCGCGGAAGAGCCGGCCCACCACGTCGCTCATGAAGAGCAGCGGAATCAGCACGGCAATCAGCGAGACGGTCAGCGACATGATCGTGAAGCCGATCTGTTCGCTGCCTTTCAGCGCCGCGCGCATCGGGCTGTCGCCTTCTTCAATGAAGCGCGAGATGTTCTCGATCATCACGATGGCGTCATCCACCACGAAGCCCGTCGAGATGGTCAGCGCCATCAATGTCAGGTTGTTGAGCGAGTAGCCCAGCAGGTACATCACGCCGAAGGTGCCCACGATGGACAGTGGCACCGCGACCGACGGGATGATCGTGGCCGCCAGATTGCGCAGGAAGAGAAAGATCACCATGACGACCAAAGCGATCGTCAGCATCAGCTCGTATTCCACGTCCCGCACCGAGGCGCGGATGGTGGTGGTGCGGTCGGTGAGCACCTTCACTTGCACAGAGGCCGGCAGACTGGTCTGCAACTGCGGCAGCAGCGTCTTGATGCGGTCCACGACCTGGATGATGTTGGCGCCCGGCTGGCGCTGAATGTTCACGATCACCGCCGGCTGGCGGTCCATCCAGGCCGCCTGCTGCGAGTTTTCCGCGGCGTCCACAATGGTGGCCACGTCGGAAGCGCGCACCGCGGCACCGTTGCGATAGGCCACGATCACCGGCTTGTAATCGTCGCTGGCCAGCAACTGGTCGTTGGCGCCTATGGTGTAAGACTGGCGCGCGCCGTTCAGCGTTCCCTTGGCCTGGTCCACGTTAGCCGTCGCCAATGCGCTGCGCAGGTCCTCCAGGCTCAGGCTGTAGGCGGCCAGTTGGGCCGGGTTCGCCTGTATGCGCACGGAGGGCTTTTGCCCGCCGGCAATTGAGACCAATCCCACGCCGGTGACCTGGGAGATCTTTTGCGCCAGGTTGGTGTCCGCGGCATCCTCGATCTTGTCCAGCGACAGCGAGTCGGAATAAAGCGCCAGCGTCATGATCGGCGCATCGGCGGGGTTCACCTTGCTGTAGATGGGCGGGTTAGGCAGATCGGTCGGCAGAAAGCTGTTGGCCGCATTGATGGCCGCCTGCACCTCCTGCTCGGCCACGTCGATGTTCTCGTCGAGGTTGAATTCGAGAGTAATCACCGAGCCGCCGCCGCTGCTCACCGAGGTCATCTGCTTCAGTCCCGGCATCTGCCCGAACTGCCGCTCCAGCGGCGCGGTCACCGACGAGGCCATCACCTCAGGCCCGCCGCCGGGATAGAAGGTGAGCACCTGAATGATCGGGTAGTCCACCTCAGGCAAGGCGGAGACCGGCAACTGCAGGTAGCCCACCGCGCCTGCCAGCAGGATGGCCGCCATCAGCAGCGAGGTAGCTACCGGGCGCAGAATGAAAGGCCGGGAAGGACTCAGGCTCACTGCTGCTCCTTCTTCTGGGGTTTGCCGCTGACCTTCCCGCCACCGGAGTCAGGCTGTCCGCCAGCCTGCCCCGCTCCGCTCTGCCCGCCGCGCGGCCGAGGCACGTTGATCGTCACAATCTGTCCTGAGCGCAGCCGGTCCGCGCCGTCCACCACCACGTTCTGGCCCGGTTGCAGGCCGCTGTCCAGGATGGTCACCTGTCCCTCCGCCAGAGCAATCTTCACGGGCTGGATTCTGGCGGTCGATGTCTTTTTCGCTGTGTCGGTGTCGATCACCCACACATACGAGCCCTGGTTGCCGGTCTGGATGGCCGCCGACGGCACCACCAGCGCGTTGGGCCGGTCTTCCATCACCAGGTGAATGTTCACGAACTGGTTGGGAAACAGCGCCTGGTCCTTGTTGTCGAAAACCGCCTTCAGTTTGTCGGTTCCCGTGGTGGTGTCGATCTGGTTGTCTGCGGTCAGCAGCAGGCCGCTGGCCAGTTTCTGCGTATCGCCCTGGTCGTAGGCGTCCACGGTCAGGCGCTTCTCCGCGGCCAGCTTGTGCAGCACCTGCGGAAGCTGCCCCTCGGGCAGCGTAAAGTAAACGGCAATGGGCTCAAACTGATTGATGATCACCAGGTTCGTCGTGTTGGCCGCGATGATATTGCCGGGGTCCACCAGCCGCAATCCGATGCGGCCGTTGATAGGCGATTGGATATAACACCAGTTAAGCTGCAACTGGGCGGTCTCGATGGCCGCCTTGTCGGCGGCGATGGCGCCCTGGTACTGGCCTTGGCTAGCCTCATCGGCATCCAGTGTCTCCTTGGATGTCACGCCCGCGTCGTAGAGCGCCTTGTAGCGCTTGTACTCGGCCTGGGCGTTCTTCAGCAATGCCTCATCGTGGGCCAGGTTGCCCTTGGCCTGGTCCAGCGCGGCCTGGTAGGGCTTGGGGTCGATCACCATGATCGTCTGGCCCTGCCTCACCTGCTGGCCCTCCGTGAACTTCACCGGTTCCAGCTCGCCGCTCACCCGAGCCTTCACCGTGACGCTCATGTAGGGCGTCACCGTCCCCAAGGCAGTCAGGAAGATGGGCATGGGCTTCTGCTCGGCTGCCGCCACCTGCACCGGCGCCGGCCGGCTCAGCAGCGCTGCCGCCTGACCAGCGGTCGCCGCCGCGTTCATCTTCTGATTCAGGTGAATCCGCCAGACGATCAGCCCCAACGCGGCTACCAGCACCAGGTACACGACAATGCGAATCCAGGAACCTCTGCGAGCGGGGTGCGATGGCTGTATGCCGTTTGCGGCCAGATGGGACTCCGGAGTGCCTTCAATGGACATAATGTCGATTCCAGTCGTTTTCTTTCTAGTGAATGCCCGCAAAAAGGGGACATCGGTGTGACCGCTTCGGGCAAGATACAAATTGCCCGCATTCATTTCTACGGACGCTTGAGTTTCCTCAAAGGTTTCGCCCCTGTGGCGAGAATCATCGCGGGCCCGCGCGCCTTTTTCCATTGGCACACGCATCCCCGTGCATGCAAGACGGAACAATTGTAACGAATCGAGCGCTCCCTGAGCCTTCGCGCCTTCAGGCGTCCGGCGCCCCCGTCGTGTTGATACACTCACCCCGTGGGCCTTCTCATCCTCAATGCCGACGACTTCGGGCTGACCTCCGGAGTCAACCGCGCCATCCTCGAATTGCACAGGGCCGGAGCGCTGACCAGCACCACGCTGATGGCCAGGGCCGCGGCCACCGGGGAGGCCATCGGAATGGCCTGCTCCACCCCCTCGCTCGGCGTCGGCTGCCACGTCGTTCTGGTGGACGGCGATCCGGTGCTCTCGCCGCGTGAGCTTCCCGCGCTTGCGGACCCGCGCACCGGCCGCTTCCAGCCCACGCTGGGCGCGTTCCTCCTGCGGTTGCTCACCGGGCGCATTCCTTGCCGCGAGATTGAAGCCGAGACAACCGCGCAGATCGCTCTACTCCAATCCAAAGGCGTCGCGCTCACCCACATCGACACGCACAAGCACGCCCACATGTTTCCCGCTGTCCTGCGCCCTGTGCTGCGCGCGGCGCGGGCGGCCGGGATTCGCAGGGTGCGCAACCCATTCGAACCGGCATGGAGCCTGCAAGCCACCCCCGGGGCGCCGTTGCTGCGCCGAACGGAAGTGCGCTTGCTGCGCCTGCTTGAGCCCGCCTTCCGCCGCATCGTAGCCGAAGAAGGTTTTGAGACCACCTGCGGCGCCATCGGCGTTCTGGCCACCGGAACCCTCGACATCGCCACAGTCCACTCCCTGCTCCGCAACCTCCCGCCGGGAACCTGGGAACTGGTTTCGCATCCCGGCTACAACGACGCCGATCTGGCCCACGCCCATACCCGCCTGCTCGCTTCGCGGGAGACCGAGCGGGAGGCGCTCGCGTCGATCGGCCTCAGAAATGACATCGAACTGATCAATTTCTCCCGCCTGGGCAAAGACTGATTCCGGCACCTTCCACCTCCGCCCGCACCCCCCTTAACCCGCGAAGAAGCGGAACAATGGTTGCCGCGACTGCGTATTCTCCCTCGGCAAGACCGGCGGGAGATTCCTGCTTTGATTCAGGAAACGATGGAGGCATCTTGGAGATCGCTCTCTTGTGGCAGATACTGGTCTACGGATGGGTTGCATCCGAGGTCTTCATCGCAATTGCAACCCGCACCGGGAGCAGCGGCGGCGCCGTGAAGGACCGCGGATCGCTGGTCGTCCTCTGGGTGACAATCACTCTCGCCATCGCCGCGGGAGAAGCGATCCATCACTCCATGCCTCCCAACCTGTTTGGCGGCGCGCACTGGCTGAGGGTTGCGGCAATCTTCCTCCTGATCGTCGGAATCGCCCTTCGATGGACGGCAATTCTTGCGCTGGGCAAGGCCTTCAGCTCAAATGTCGCCATCCGTGACAATCAAACAATCTATCGGGGAGGCCTTTACCGCTTCGTTCGCCATCCGGCCTACTCCGGCTCCTTGCTCTCCTTCGTGGCCCTGGGAATTCAAGAGCGAAACTGGATTGCCTGCCTGGCAATGATCCTGCCCATCACCGCCGCCTTTCTCTACAGAATTCACGTCGAGGAAGCAGCCTTGAATGAGTCCTTCGGCCAGCAGTACGCGGTCTACAGCCAGCAAACAAAGCGCCTGATTCCGGGTATCTACTAGGAGTCTGCCAGTCATGGATTTGTAACGGAACCTACGACAGGGTTGTTGTGTTCTGTATTCGGTTCGATTCATGGCCAGAACTTTTTGCCGGACACAGTCAACCAGTCGCTCTTGTTTCCCCCATCCCTTCACGACTGGCTTCCCGGCAGCCATCTGGCGCGGTTTCTGGTCGATGTCGTCTTGGCGCTGGACCTGGATACGATCTACGCCTCGTATCGCGAGAAGGATGGCCGCGACCAGCACCCGAACCACCCCACCATCGCCGGGTTCCTCATGGTACTTACGCCCCCTTGAGCGTTATGTCCATCCGAATACACTATTTTTCTTTGACTTTCATCGATATTTACTTGACACATAACAAAACTGGCAATAAAGTTGGCTCACCTCAATTACCTGTGGAAAAGATGGCGGAAACTTCGCGCCACGGAGCCTAGGGCATTTGAGTGTAAGTATGCTTCCTCTGGCATCTGTGAGAGATTTCTCATTGATTCTTATTGACTTGGGTTGCATGGTTGCTTGCATTAGTCCCAAAAATCAGCGTTGGGTCAGAATCGTTTTATCCCATCTCGATTCTTGGGGGAAGAATGTCTAGTTTGGGTAAGGACTTCGCTCTTGTAACGCGGTATATTCAAAGACTTCACGGCGGCTCTCAACCAATTCTGGCTCAGGCCAGTGACGGGCTGGTCTATGTAGTCAAGTTCACCAACAATCTCCAGGGCGCCAATCTATCATTGAACGAGAGCATCGGAAGTGAGCTTTACCGGGCTTGCGGACTGGTAGAGCCTTCCTGGAAGCCTCTTCTGGTTACGGACTCCTTCCTCGACCAGAACCGGGACTGCTGGATGCAAACCCCTGAGGGGAGTCTTCGGCCTGACTCAGGCCTGTGTTTCGGTTCCCGTTTCCTCGGCGGGGATGGCATTCGTCTTCAGGAGATCCTTCCTGGGACAAGCCTTACGCGGGTCCGTAACCGAAAGAGCTTCTGGCTGGCGTGGTTGATTGACATCTGCGCCGAACATGCCGACAACCGCCAAGCAATCTTTGTGGAAGAAGGAGGAGGTTGGTTGCGCGCGTTCTTTGTCGATCATGGACACCTTTTCGGCGGTCCCAGAGGCGAACTGAAACAGCACTTCGTGGTATCTCGCTACCTTGACCCACGAATCTATCAGAGCGTATCCTCACAGTATCTTTTGGGCTTGCCGAAAGTTGCAGCATCTCTAGATGCAGATGAGCTCTGGCGACGAATTCAAGCACTGCCGGACGATTGGAAGACAGAGTCGGCACTTAAATGCTTTGACCAGTGCCTTTGCAGGCTATCAACTCTTAATCTTTTGCAGAATATCGTCGATACGATGGTGGAAGCACAACGACAGGTCAATGGTTGTGAACATCGCGAGCAGCAACATAGACGGAAGCCAAGCACTTCAGTTCTGTACCTTGGAGTACCGGCAGCAGGATTACAACATCGCCTTACCACGAATTGCGCAGGTCGTCCTACTTGTGCTTAGGGGTGAGAATGGGTGTTTGCGTTTTCTCGTTCATCCGGAATTACGCAAAATTGTTCAGGGACAGGACTTAGTCTATATCGAAGCCTTGCTTCAGGATTTTCTAAAACGCGCACAAAAAGATTCTGCGGCGCTCTTCAAGCAGATTTCCTCCCTCGGGGTCGGATCGTTGGTGACCCATGAGACGGGACCGAGGCTTTCAGAACATCCATCCATTGTGAAACTCACCTCACAATTTGTTCAGGTCTACACAGCTTAGTTTCCTAGCCTGCTTCATCCGGTGCGCTGTGAAAAGGCGCTGGTCCACAGCGGGCGGCAAGCCCGCACGGGAACTGGTTCGCTGCAACGGTAGCAAACGAAGCAGCGACAGAGGTACCGGCATCGTATCAGGCACGACTTTTAGCCTGCCCTGAGCGAAGTCGAAGGGGGTCGCAAACGCGCCAATCAACCGGGGCTTAACCCCTGAACGAAAGCGCGAAAACGGCAAGCATTCGGTCTCAAAACACGCTCCAGCGCCCTCAAAGCAGAATTGAGAACCCTCCCGCCCTCCAGCCGCATCTATCTTGAGGTACACAAGCTAAAAAGAAGGCCTTATGCGCATCGGCATCACCTGCTATCCCACCTACGGCGGTTCGGGCGTGGTGGCCACGGAACTGGGCATCGAACTGGCCGCCCTCGGCCACGAAGTGCACTTCATCTCCTACTCCCAACCCTTCCGGCTCAGTGGGCGCGATGGCGGCATCTTTTACCACGAGGTTCCCGTCTCCAGCTATCCGCTCTTCGAGTTCCCGCCCTACGACCTTGCGCTGGCCTCGCGCATGGCTGAAGTCGCTGAGTACTATGAACTCGATCTGCTCCACGTGCATTACGCCATTCCCCACTCGGTCAGCGCTCTGCTGGCGCGCCAGATGCTCGCCGCGCGCGGCCGCCGCCTGCCCTTCGTCACCACCCTCCACGGCACTGACATCACCCTCGTCGGCCTCGACCGCAGTTACCTGCCCATCACCCGTTACGCTATCCAGGAAAGCGACGGCGTAACCTGTATCTCAAACTATCTAAAAGAGGAAACCGTCGAGAACTTCAGTGTGACGCGGGAGATCGAGGTGATTCCGAACTTTGTCAACTGCAACGAATACATGCCCATCAGGGATGACGCCGCGCGGGCTGAAGCGCGGCTGCGGCTGGCCAGGTCCAACGAGGCAATCCTGATGCACCTCTCCAATTTCCGGGCTGTCAAGCGCGTCGTGGACGTAGTCAAGGTTTTTGCGCAGGTGGCGCGCCAGCTCCCTGCGCAACTGGTTCTTGTCGGCGACGGCCCCGAGCGCTCGGCCGCTGAGTGGCTGGCGCATGACCTGCACATCAACGACCGGATTCACTTCATGGGCAAGCAGGAGCAGGTCAACGAACTGCTCCCGCTGGCCGACCTGATGGTCATGCCCAGCGAACTGGAGTCCTTCGGCCTGGCTGCGCTGGAAGCCATGGCCTGCAAGGTTCCGTCCATCGCCACACGCGTCGGCGGCGTCCCGGAGCTGATTGACGACGGCGTCACGGGCCTGCTCTATCCCGTCGGAGATGTGGATGGGATGGCCGCCGGAGCGGTGAGCCTTTTGCAGGACCGCGCCCGCCTGGAAGACATGCGCGAGGCCGGCCGAAAGACCGCCCAGAAGCGCTTCTGCTCCTCGCTGGTCGTGCCCCACTACGTCCGCTACTACGAATCGGTAATTGCCTGAAAATCCGCTGTGGTGCCCGTCACTCAGAGGGTCGTTTGTGTTTTGAAAGGGCACGACTTCAGTAGTGCCGCAAACGCAATCAAATCAGCGTGGGCTTTAGCCCCTGAGGGAATACTCGATGTGGAATCGGACTTATCAGAGCTTTCCTAGGTCTCTGACCGCGGGTGCCCCGCATCTGGCGCAGTTCCATCGCGCCAAATGTGGAATACTTCGAACTCAATGAAGGTACCCCGCCCTCTCCATCTCAACCAACGGCGCAAATCCCAACTGGCGCCAGAAGTGTTCCAGCAGGGCCACGGTCTCCGGAGCAGTCTTGGCGGTGGTGCGCAGCAGGATCTCCCCCGCCGCGGCTTTGCCTGTCAAGCTTCCCGCTTCCGCGGCGATGGCGATGCACTTCGCCGGGCGATAGGTGCAGTTGGCCAGGTCGGTAATCGAGAGACGCGTCGTCGGAGTGGCCAGCACCGTGCGCGGCGGAGCCATCCTGTCCAGCAGCAAGAGGATCTCCAGCTTCGATTCCAGCTCATCCGGCACACAGTCGATCGCCAGATCGGCCGCGCGCACCGCGTCTTCAAGACTGGACGCGAAGACGACCCCAGCGATGCTCTCATTCACCCCAACAACAAAGCTGTCATCCGGAGCGGAGCGCAGCGGAACCGCGGTCGCCAGCGACGCGTCTTGGCCGCTGGGATGGAGAGTCAAAGGACCTGCATTCTTGCCGCCGGATGCCCTCATGGATCTTGCAGAATGCAGCCGCTGGCCAGCTTCCCGCCGCAGCAACTCCCGCGTGTGCTGGAGATTGCCCGGCATCACGTCTTCCAGCAACACGCGGAAGCCCGCGCGCGCCGCGGCCAGGGCCAGCCACCGGCCCAGCGGCCCGGCTCCGATAATGGCGACTGTCTCAGGCAAGTGGAGCGGACTTTGCGGCCGGGTCTTGGGCGATATTTTCGGCGCTGGACTTGGCAGCCAGGGCTTGCGCAACATCGTCGGCGTTGGGGCTGGCGTGCAGCAGGTGTTCGGCCACGCGCGCCCGCTCCTCGGCGGAGAGTGTAGGAACGGTAGCCAGCACCCGGCGCAGGGTCACGGCAACGTCGTCAATATAGTTCATCAGGCGAATAGCTTCTCCGGAGAGCGGCATGTTTTTCCTCGTGGTTTGAAGTTCCCGTTCCCATTGTAGGGGGTTGGGTCGGGGAGGGGGAAGGCGGCGGGGCAACCAGGGTCTCGTTACGGGTCCTGGGTTTCTCCGCAAGGTTGGCCTTCTTGATTCGACGGTTTCCTGAGCTTGATATGCGCCGTCTTCGATTTCGCTTGTACTTCGCACAATTCCACGCTACGTTATCGGAAACGCCCTTCGTGGGGCATGACTTTGCAGGGGTAAACAAGAAAGAGGAATCAGGGAACCTCTGAACAAGTTGATGCTTTGAAAGGACGCGACTTCAGTCGTGCCGGAAACGACACACAATTAAATCTGCGTGGGCTTTAGCCCCTGAGGGAATGCTCGATGCGGAATAGGACTTAGGGACTGGAGTGGGCGAAGTAACCAGAGCGCCCTTCCCGAGGAGGGTGGTCCGCATGGCCGATTTGGCGGATGGAAACAAGGCAGCAGGGGCGGAGGACGGCGCTTCAAGCGGCGCCGCGGAAACTTATTCAAAGTCAGTCGTAGCCATTCTGGGAACTCTGCAGATCACTGGAGTGCTCGCGGCGTGCGGCTTCATTGTGAAGTTTTCCCGCGAGGACTTTCTCGGCTTCTCTTCCGGCAGTTGGGAAGTTTCGCAGTTAGGCTCGCTGGCGGGAGCATTTGCTCTGGACAGCGCCACCCTGCTGTCCAGATACGTGCTTGAATATCAGGTTCTTTTCGGCCTGATAATCGGTTTTGTTCTTTATATTCTGGCCCAGGAGTTTGTTCAGCAGAGATATTCAACTAAAGTTTGGATTCTGCATCTTTGCACTTATCTGGTTCTGTCCGCTGCCATGGCGGCTGTGTTTCTTTCCAACCAGGCGCCTACCCTCTATCTCCGCGATTTCCTGATTTTGAACCCGAGGATGCAGCCTCATATTTCCGCGGAGACTCCGGGGTACGAAGAAGTGAATGACTTATGCCGGCTGATCTTCGGCAGCCGTGTGGCCCACGATCCCTCCAGATTCGCCGTTTTCCCCATCCTCAAAGGCTTCCGGCTGACAGAACGAAGCGCCGCCGACTTTCTCGATGCGCGGTACGCCCGATCCCTTCTGGTGTGCGTAATAAGCTGGATATTCCTTCTCACTTCGGCCAGGAAGGAGCACATGAGGACCTACGGCCTGCCGATCGTCTCGGCCTTTGTCCTGCTGCTGCTCATTGTCACGGCAATGGTTCCCTATTCCTACGGAAAGCTCATCCATTCCACCCTGTTCCCAACCGCCGATATTCAGTATCAGGAGGCCAAGCCGGATGTGAGCGACATGGAGATCAAGAACGTGGAGGCGCCGCTGCTGTTTCAAAACGACAAGACGGTCGGCATTCTGTCCACAAAGGATGGCATCACTTCAGTTGTTTATATTCCAACAGAGCGAGTGATGCGCCTGCATCTTTATGGCACGGAGGATGCTTTGAAGGTGGTGCTTGAAAATGAGGCTCCGCCCGCTGCGCCTCCGCCGCCCCTTTGATGATTTCGTCAGGAGGAAACATGAAAAAGCTGCACTTCACTCTGCTGCTGGCTGCTGCTCTTGCGGTTTGCACCCCTGCAGCAGCTCAGGATACGGGCGGGATCTCCCTGGTTCGCGTCTCGCTTGATGAGCATCTGCCGGTGGATGTGAATTATGGCGAGAACTTCAGCCTTCAGATAGCCGGGGCACATCGGATCCCGAGTAACTTTCATGTTCGCATCTTCCGTGGAAACTTGAATTATCTTACCAAGTCGATGAAGGCCTACGCCGATCCGGACGGTTGTATTACCTTCAGCACCGTCCTCTTGTGGGGGCAGGTGGACTCTGCGATCCACATGCAGGCGTTTGCGGACCTTGGCTGGCTGAAGATCGACAGTCAAAACAGATTCGAGGCGGAGGATCTGACTCTCGTCTTCGAGTCAGGCGATTCGCCCGTTGCCTCAAGAATAAGAATCCACAAGACTCAACTGGCGGACTACTTCAGATACGCCGTACCCATCCGGCTCAATCCCACGGCGCTTGCGCAAAGCGCGTCTGTACAGATTGCGCAGGCCACTCAACAGGAGCTGAAAGACACCAGGATGAGATTTCAGGCCGTTCCTCCAGGCCCGTGTTACCAGGTGCAGGAATTGGCCGCAATCCCGGACAATGGCCTGAGCCAAGTGGCGCGCCTGCAAGCGACAGACTGCTCGCTGCCTCAAGAGGAAGCTGCGAGGGTTCCTGTTGCGGATACGGCTGAGGTCATTCGATCGGCCGGTCTGGTCAATGGATCGGCGGCCTTTGGGGAAGCACAGTAAGCATCCTCCGCTGTGCAGGCTGTATTCAGCCAAAGGCGTGCGCCTGATTTGCAGGAATCAAAAGCAGCGATTCCTTCACGGCTGTGTCGGCGTTTGCCAGAACTAATCCAATCGGGAGTTCTCGCCGGTTCTGCCGGAGAGGCAGTCACACTTTGAGAATTCCGGGAGTGAGCCCCCCGCTGTTGCCTTTGTTTTGCCACAACCGCATGTGGATAGATGCGATTCTCCCATTCACATACCTTTACCGGCATCCTGCAAGGTGGCTTCTTCTTGAGAGAAAAAGCCGCTCGGAGGCATGGGATTCGGTGTACAGCAATGGAAAAACCGCTTTAGCCGCCGATGGGGGTGCTGGGCACGGGGATGAATCGCAACAACGGCTAAGGCCCGGCTTATTTACAGCTTCTTGCGCAGATATTCAAACACCAGATACCCGATCAACGCCGAGACGAGAGCGATTCCGAAGTTCATCATGGTGAAGATGTCCACCAGAGCTGAGGCCATGCTCTTGCCGTGGTCATTGGCGACCGTGAACTCGCCCATCAATAGATTGGAATAGAAGAGAAAGACGATAAACGCGACTTCGATCACCGCCCGCCAGACGGGGGTAAGGCGCCGCCGATTTGTGCGCTGGGCCGGCATGGAGTCTCAATCGTACCAAGAATCGACCCTCGCATACATAACATTGTGAAAGACGCGGCGGCGATGGCTGCCCAGGCCCTTGTCACCCGCCGCATGTGCGAACGATTCAGTAGTCTTTCCGCTGAAGTACGAGCACTGACAGAGACAGCAAAACGCCAGTGAGCACCAGCGACACCGCCACCGGCGCCCACGGCATCGGCGCCGTGATCGGATAGCAGTTCAGGCTCATGCCGCGAAGAGGGCTGACGCGCGAAACCACTTCGACTCTGGCCTGCAACAGAAACACCGCAACCCAGACAAAACACGCGCTCATGAACTGCCACATTTCATCCAGCACGCAGGCCACCAGCACCGACAAGGCATAGACGGGCATGGTGCAAACGATCGCTCGCGTCAGATACACGAGGGATTGGAGGGCGCTTGTGGCTTCCGGCCGCCGGAGCAGAATGTAACCCGCCATGATGGCGACCAGAATGCACGTGAGAAGAGCGCCCAGTCCCGCCCGCACAAAGAGCAGCCGCCGCCGCGAAACCGGAAGAGACAGCGTGAAAAGCATAGAGCCATGAAAACCCGATGTCGCGGCGTACAGCGTTTGGCTGTTGATGCCGGAGCCGGCGAGGTAAATCGCCGTGAAGATGTAAAGCAGGACCGAACCCAGTTGGAGGCCCATCCATTGTTTTGCTGCGGGCACTCCCGGCGGCACTCCCGTGGAGGAGATCCACAGAGGCGCCAGCCACACCACCAAAATCGATCCAACCAAAAAAGCAAAGCGCCAGCGAGTTTCAAGCCAAGCCTTGTACCAGAGCATTACTCCCCCTTCACATGATCCAAAAACAGTTCCTTCAGGGTTACGGGATGCACCTCAACCGAAATCGGCATGAGTTCTCGCGCCCGGTCCACAACGGCATCCACATCCACATGAGCCAGCAGCGATGCCGTCCGGCCGTTCCGGCGAAGATGATCGACACCCGGCAGGCTGGCCAGTTCCCGTGGCGGCTCCCCTTCGAATACCAGAAGAATCCGCCGATACTCTGCCTTCAGGTCGTCCAGCACGCCGTCGATCACCTTCTGCCCCCGGTCAATCAGGCAGACGCGATCGCAGAGCTGCTCCACTTCGGCCAGTTGATGCGACGAAAAGAAAATCGTGATTCCGTCGCTGGCGGCCAAATCCGCAAGAGCCTGCAGAACTTCTTCCGTCAGCGCCGGGTCCAGCCCGCTCGTCGGCTCGTCCATGATCAGCAACTCAGCGCCGCGCGCCATGGCCAGCAGGAGCATCAGTTGCGTGCGCATTCCCCTTGAAAGCTTCGGCACGGTCTTCTTGCGAGGCAACTGGAAGAGATCAAGGTACTTTTCTTCCAGGTCTCGCCGCCACGTGGGAAAGAATGCGCGCGTAAACCGTATCGTCTGGTCAACGGTCATGAACGGATAGAGTTCTTTGTCCTCGCTGACAAAGGCCGTGCGGCGGCGTGCCGTAACGCCAGATTCTTCCGAATCCACCGGCTCGCCAAACAGCCAGATACTTCCCGCGTCCCTCCGCAGCATCCCCAATAGAAGTTTCATCGTGGTCGTCTTGCCCGCGCCGTTGCGGCCCAGAAAGCCGCAGATGGACCCGCGAGGCACCGCCAGATCGAGGTGAATCAATGCTGGTTTGCCCTCGTAACTCTTCGAAAGGCCGTGAGTGGAGATCATGATCTCGTTCAATTGCGTCTCCGATCCGCGGCTGCCGTGTCCTGCAGCCGCGCAAGTTCGTCTTCAAAAACCCGGCGAAGCTCCGATCCCGACAGGCCGATAGCCAGGCCCTGCTCCATTGCCGGGCGCAGAATATCGCCCGCTCTGCGAATGCCTGCCGCCTTCACCGAAGAGGTGCTCGGCATCCCGACATAGGCTCCCGATCCGTGCCGGACTTCGATGACGCCTTCCCGCTCCAGTTCGTGGTAGGCCCTGGCCACCGTGTTCGGATTCATGGCCAGCTCTTCGGCAATCTTCCGGATCGTCGGCAACTGCTCGCCTCCACGGATTGCTCCGGTGTCGATGGCGTGCTTGATCTGCTCCATCAGTTGCTGATAGATGGGGAGGCCGGAAGAGAAGTCGATTCGCAGGTTCATCAAAGTGTCTAGTGTGTTAATACACTATACATAATCCAGCGTCAAGAAAAATCATTTCCTCCGGCCGGTTTGACCCCCTTCGGTCGAGCGTCTAGCTTGGAAGAGTGCGCGGCCTGCGGTTGCGCGCTCCTCAAAACAAGGAGAATGAATGCAAAGCAGAGTTCTTTCCGGGTCTTGGAAGATCGTTCTTGTTCTGATGCTGGCTGCGGCGGCTCTGGCCGGCGCGCGGGCTCAGGATCTGAAGAGTTTCGAGCAGAAGATCACCACGAAGGTTTTGCCCAACGGTCTGACGCTCATCATCTGTGAGCGGCCGGAGGCGCCGGTCTTCAGCTATTCCACCTTTGTCGATGCGGGCGACGTAAACGACCCTTCGGGCCAGAGCGGGCTGGCGCACATGTTCGAGCACCTGGCCTTCAAGGGAACCAGCGAGATCGGCACCACGGACTACATAGCCGAAAAAGTGGCGCTGGCCAAGGTGGAGGCAGCCAACAACGCCTATGAGGCCGAGTACCTGAAGGCCGTTGGCCGCGATCCGAAAAAGCTGGCCGAGTTGAAAAAGGCTTTCCTGGACGCTCAGGCCGAAGCGCACAAGTTTGTTGTCCCCAACCAGTTCACCGACGTGGCCGAGCGCAACGGAGCCGAGGGCGTGAACGCCGGAACCGGGCTGGACGAGACGATGTTCTTCTGGTCGATGCCGGAAAACCGCCTGGAACTGTGGGCCTGGCTGGAGAGCAGCCGCTTGGCCGACGTGGTTCCCCGCGAGTTTTACAAGGAACGCGACGTGGTGATTGAAGAGCGGCGCATGCGCACCGACTCCAACCCGGAGGGCCGGCTCTTCGAGCAGTTTGCGGCCACAGCCTATGTTGCGCACAACTACGGCCGCAGCGGCATCGGCTGGCCCAGCGAGGTGAGCCAGATCAACGCCACCGAGGCCATGGAATTCCACAAGAAGTATTATGTGGGAGCCAACATCGTGGTTGCCGTGGTGGGTGACGTCAAGGCCGCCGAGGCCCTGCCAGTGCTGGAACGGTACTTCAGCCGCGTTCCCGCCGGTCCGAAACCGGAGGAGATGACCACCGTCGAGCCGAAGCAGTTTGCCGAGAAGACGGTGGCCATCCGCGAAGCGACACAGCCCATCTACCTCGAGGGCTACCACCGGCCCGACTACCGCGACCCCGATGCGGCAGTCTATGACGCCATCGGGGACATTCTCTCCAACGGCCGCGTTTCGCGCCTCTATCGCAGCCTGGTCCGCGATCAGCAGATTGCCGCTGTTGCCGTGGGCTTCGGCCATTTTCCGGGCGACAAGTATCCCGGCCTGTTTGTCTTCGGCGCCGTCCCGCTGCCGGGGCACACGATCGCCGAACAGCGCGACGCCATTCACAAGGAGATCGACAAGCTGAAGGCCGCCGACGTCACCGACGAGGAACTGGCCATGTTCAAGACCCGCACCCGCGCCGACCTGCTGCGCGGACTGGCCGACAACCAGGGCCTGGCCAATTCGCTGGCCGAGTATCAGACCCGCTACGGCGACTGGCGCGAGCTGTTTCTGCAACTGGACAAGGTGGACAAGGTGACCAAGGCCGATATTCGTCGCGTTGCCAACGAGGTTTTCGTCCCCACCAATCGCACCGAAGCCTGGATTGAAACCGAAGCTCCCGCTGCCCAGCAACCCGCACAGAAAGATGGAGGCGCGCGATGAAGACCATATCAAATCCCATTTCAGATCGTCTGGTTTTGAAAGGGCACGGCTTCAGCCGTGCCGTCAAGCGCCCCCAATGGATCGCGGCTTTAGCCGCCGAGGCAATGCGGACGATCGAATCCATTGCTTTGCTTGCCATCGCAGTCTGCCTTGCTCTTGCGCCCAACACTCTCAGCGCCCAGCAAAACAAGCCCTGGGAGAAGATTCCCGTTCCCAAGTTGCACGACTTCAAGCCCCACCAGCCCACGCGCATCGAACTCAAGAACGGCATCGTCCTCTTCCTGCAGGAGGATCACGAGCTGCCCTTCGTCTCCGGCTCGGTGCTGATTCCCAGCGGCTCGCGGGACGAGGATGCGGCCAAAACCGGTCTTGTCGATCTCTATGGGCAAGCGTGGCGCACCAGCGGCACAGCGAAGGTGAATGGCGACGCGCTCGACGATTTGCTGGAAGCCAAGGCCGCGCACATTGAGACCGCGGGCGACAATGACTCCACCGCTCTCTCCTGGGATTCGCTCAAGGGCGATGCCGATCAGGTCTTTTCGCTCGCCATGGACCTGCTCTTTCACCCCAAGTTCAGCGCTGAGAAGCTTCAACTTGCCCAGCAGCAGGAGGCCACCGGCATCGTCCGGCGCAACGACGATGAAGGTGAAATCGCCAGCCGGGAGTCGGCCAAGCTTGTCTACGGAGCCAACAGCCCTTACACACGGCAGCCGGAACTAGCCACGATGGGCTCGGTTACCCAGGACGACCTGAAGGCCTGGCACGACCGCACCATCGGCGGCAAGCTGATTGTCTCCATCAGCGGCGACTTCGACCCCGCTGCGATGGAAGCCAAGCTCCGCGCGGCCTTTGAGAGCCTGCCGCCGGCCGAACCCGCGCCCGTCCGCCACGACGTCTTCCCCGGAGCCAAACCTGGCGTCTCCTTTATTGACAAGGAAGACGTGAACCAGTCCAACGTGGAGATCGTGGGCCTGGGAACGGACAGGCATAATCCCGACGTTCCCGCGCTGGCCATCATGAACGAGATCCTGGGCGGCAGCTTTGCCAGCCGTCTCTTCCAGAAGGTGCGCACCGAGCTGGGCCTGGCTTATTCAGTGGGCGGCGGTCTGGGCTTCGGCTATGACCATCCGGCTGAGTTCCGCGTTATGGTGCTTACCAAGAGCGTCTCCACCGTCGACGCCACCAAGGCCGCTCTGGCCGAGATCGACGGCCTAAACTCCAGGCCTTTCACCGAAGAGGAGTTGGCGCGGGCCAAGGACAACATCCTGAACTCATTCCTTTTCCGCTACGACACCAGGGAGAAGGTGCTTGCCGAGAGCGTGAGGCTGGAGTTCTATGGCTATCCGGCAGACTACCTGGAGACCTACAAGGCTGCGCTCGAAAAGGTGACCGTGGCCGATCTGGGCCGGGTGGCAAAGAAGTACATCCATCCCGACAAGATGGCCGTGCTGGTGGTCGGCAACGGGCCGGAGATCAAGCCGGGGCTTGAGGAGCTGAAGCTGGGGCCGGTTCAGCCGGTGGACATTACCATTCCGATGCCGAAGCAGCCGGCGGCGGAGCAGAAGCAATAGGGCGGAGTTCGGGCGCTCCAACCCCCGGCCACTTCTATTGCTATTGTGCGCCGGGGGAGGATAAATCCGCGCAAAGAGTTGAGGCGAAGAGGTTCAGCGCATCAGGCGGCGGATAGGCTCGTTATCGGCGTAGACTCGCCACTCCGCCATCAGGCCGTCCTCGACAAAGGCCCGGAAGGCCGCCGGAGTCTCCCAGCGGTTCTCCGGCCGCAACTTGCCGTCGGCTGAATGCGCCGGTGTCCCCATCGGCAGGTCCACGTCGACCGTGTGGACATAAGTGCCCTGCGCCAGCCCCAGCATCAGGACCAGAGGCCCATCGCAGAGAGTTTCCTCCACGGCAATCGAGTAGTCCGGAACCATTCGGAAGTAGGCGGCCCATGCCTTCCGCATCTTTTCCCGGCCTTCAACGACATTCCCCAGCGAATCGACAAACCGGTGCTCGGGAGCCATCAACGCCGCCAAGCCGTCTACGTCTTGCCGGTTGATGGCACGCACAAAGGCTTGCGCTACGGATTCCGCTGAATCGCTCATGCGGGTATTGTAACCATGCCGTGTACCCCATATCTGACATTTAAAGCCGTGACTTTTTAAAGTTGGATATCCTGACTGCGATTCCCGCGCGATTCCATCTCGATGGCGCGGGGAAAGAGGATGTTGTTTTCCAGATGGATGTGCTGGTGCAGGTCTTGCTCAAACTCGCGCAATCCGTCATAAAAGGCATGATAGGTTGGGCAAGCGTCCTCGGGCGTTGTGAAGTCCTGGCTTAGGCGCCGCATCTGTGCAAGGAGCGCCCCGGCCGCATCGTGCTCCTGGATCATCATGGCAATGGGATTGGCCACCGTGCCAAAGCATGAGTTCGGTCTGGGGCCACCGGCACGGGCGCGTTCCAACTGGACAATGTACGGGAAGAGGACGGCTTCTTCCTTGGCCAGATGCTGGGTAAGCTCCACGTCCAGCTTTGACAGAGCCGATTCAATCTCCGTCAGTTCGACTCGAGTTGCGCCGTGGCGATTCACAACCTTTTGCGCAAGCGCGGCCAGCCGCGGCAGTTCTCTTTTCACATAGACATGATGCGTGGCAACGATGTGGGCAGCCAGGTCCTCCATGGATCTTTGCTGCCAGTCATCAACGAGCGTAGAGGGAGCGGCGGCCGCGGCTTCCAGCGCGGCCATCACTGTGTCAACCTGGACGCCGCTGGCGCTGCAAGCCTCCGCAAGAGGCTTGCGCCCCCCGCAGCAATAGTCGATTCCGAAGTGCTCGAAGACGCGCATGGAGTTGGGCTGTTCCAGGGCAATCTCACGCACGGTCTGTGTATCCGTTGTCATATCGATCTCCTTCTTTTGCAGAATGAAGGCGCGTTCACCGTTGCCACAGCGACTTTGGTCACTTTCCGCAACATGATCCGCGCCTCGGGCCAGCCTGGCTGGCCAGTGACTTTAGTCGCTGTGGACGGTTTGCTTGTTGCCTATGCTCGATTTGCAGGCAAAAAACCAGACAGGAAGGTTCATCATGTTTTGTTATCAATGCGAGCAAACCTCGAAAGGCGAAGGCTGCCAGATTCTTGGCGTTTGCGGAAAAGACGAAACCACGGCGGCGCTGCAGGATCTGCTGATCCATGCGGTCAAGGGTATCTCGATGTATGCGCACCGCGCGCGTCAGTTGGGCGCGGCTGACGCGGAGATCGACGCCTTCACGATCCAGGCCATCTTCGCTACGCTGACCAACGTGAACTTCGATCCGGAGCGGCTGGTCGAGCTGATTCATCAGGCCGTGGGAATTCGCAGCACTGCTCGCGGCATCTATGAGAGCGCCAGTGTTGCAGCCGGGCTTGTTCCTGTGGAATTGGGCGGGCCGGCGGCATGGAAGCCTGCCGCCACGCTGGACGGGCTACTCGCTCAGAGCCAGCAAACGCTCCTGCCTGCACGATTCCTGGTGGAGGGCAAGGAGATTGCCAATCTTCAGGAACTGGTGCTCTACGGCATCAAGGGCGTGGCAGCCTACGCAGCGCACGCACTGGCGCTGGGCGCAGGCGATCCGGTTTCGTTTGCCAGGATTCACGAGGTTCTCGACTTCCTCACTCATCCCGCGCCTGCCGCCGAGGAATTGCTGGGCATGGCGCTGGCCGTGGGCGAGTTGAACTATCGCGTGATGGAGATTCTGGATCACGCGCATAACGAGACCTTTGGAGCTCCGCAGCCAACAAAGGTCAGGTTGGGTGCGCGCAAGGGCAAGGCGATCCTGGTCTCCGGCCACGATCTGCACGACTTGTACGCGCTGCTGGAACAGACGAAGGACCTGGGCATTCAGGTCTACACGCACGGCGAGATGCTGCCCGCGCACGGCTATCCCAAGCTGAAGGCCTATGCGCACCTGGCCGGCAACTATGGCGGCGCGTGGACGGATCAGGCGGCGGAGTTGAACGAGTTTCCAGGCGCGATCCTCATGACTTCGAATTGTATTCAGGAGCCGAAGCTGGCCTACAAGCAGCGCATCTTTACGGCGGGCATGGTGGCATGGCCGGGAGTGCGGCACATTGCCAACCAGGACTTCAGCCCCGTGATTGCCGCGGCGCTGGCTGCTCCCGGCTACGCGGAAGACGGCACGGACGAAGAGATTACCGTAGGCTTTGGACACCAGGCCGTGCTGAGTGTGGCTGGAACAGTGATCGATGCAGTGAAGGCCGGCGCCATCCGCCACTTCTTCCTCATCGGCGGCTGCGACGGCGCGCGCTCCGGGCGCAGCTATTACACAGAGTTGGCTGAAGCGATTCCTGACGACTGCCTCATTCTCACGCAGGCCTGCGGCAAGTTCCGCTTCAACAAGCTCGACTTTGGCACCATCGGCGGGCTGCCGAGGCTGTTGGATGTGGGCCAGTGCAACGACACTTACTCCGCGCTGCAGATCGCACTGGCGCTGGCCAAGGCCTTCGAATGCGGCGTGAACGATCTGCCTCTTTCACTGGTTCTGTCGTGGTATGAGCAAAAGGCGGTTGCCGTTCTGCTCACGCTGCTCCACCTGGGAGTGCGCAATATGCGGATTGGGCCAACGTTGCCTGCCTTCCTTTCGCCCGGCGTGCTTGCTCTCCTCGGGGAGAAGTTCAACCTGATGGCAATCAAGACGGCAGAGGAAGACCTGGCCGCGATGCTGGCCTGATTCCGCTGACTAACTGGGTTCCCCACCCTCGCCGCTTCGTTGTTTTTTGCGGCCAGGGTGGGAATTTGCAAACCTTAACCAGTTTCGCTCCAGTCTCTCAATCAAAGGCTGCACAGATCTTGAACTGGTAAGATCCCTCCATGAGCATTCCCCGCTTTGACATTGTCGCTGTCCTTGAAAGCACGGCCCTGTTCTCTGAGCTTTCGCCAGAGGAGTTGCGCACGCTGGCGGCCCGGACCGCGCGCAAGCTCTTCAGAACGGGCGAACTGCTGTTTTCAGAGGGCGAGCCCTGCCATGGATTGCACATTATTGCCTCTGGCAAGGTGCGCATCTTCAAGAGTTCGGCAAACGGACGCGAGCAGGTGCTGGCCGTGAATCAGCCGGGCGAGTCGGTGGCGGAACTTCCCGTCTTCGATGGAGGACAGTACCCCGCCTCGGCGATGGCCATCGAAGACACACTGATCGCTTTCATCTCGCAACGCGATTTCCATAACTATTGTCTCGAACATCCACGGGTTGCGCTCAAGGTGCTCTCGGTGGTGGGTGCGCGGCTCAGGCGGCTGGTTGGGATCATCGAGGAACTCTCGTTTACAACGATTCGCCAGCGCCTTGTTGCAATGCTGCTCAGGCTCGCCCAGGAGCAGGGAAAAGCTACCGGACAAGGCATCGAGTTTCAATTGCCTTCGACCCACCAGGAGCTGGCCAACCAGCTGGGAACCGTGCGCGAACTGATCTCGCGCAACCTGATGAGGCTCCAAGCCGAAGGGCTGCTCGATGTCGACGCCCGCCGAATTGTAGTAAGGGATTTGAAGGGGCTGAGCGCATTGCTGGAGGCTGCTCCTTAAGATATGAATGTTTCGGCCCGATCCGCGCTCATCGGGCCTCTTGTCTTTGAATGTCTGCGCAATAAGCTCTAATGCCCTTACTCGACACAAGCCGCTTGACGCTTCGCCGCTGGCGGCAGGAGGACCGCGAACCGTTTGCGCGCCTCAACCGGGATTCGGCGGTGATGGAACTGATGCCTGGCCTGCTCTCGACTGAGGAGAGCGATCGGCTTGCGGACCGAATCGAAACACACTTTGAAAAGCATGGCTTTGGACTGTGGGCGGCTGAACTGCGCAAGAGTGAGGAGTTTATCGGCTTTATCGGACTCGCGATTCCCCGCTTCGAGGCAGCGTTTACGCCCTGTGTGGAGATTGGGTGGCGGCTCGCATTTCGTCACTGGGGACAGGGACTGGCGACAGAAGGCGCCCGCGCCGTTGTCCGCCACGCGTTCGAGGTATTGGCGCTGCCGGCGCTGGTCTCGTTCACGGTTCCGGCCAATGCGCGCTCTCGCCGGGTGATGGAAAAGCTCGGCATGACCCACGACGTGCGGGATGATTTCGATCATCCTTTGTTGCCCGAGGGGCACCCGTTGCGGCGGCACGTGCTGTACAGGCTGAATCGCCAAACGTGGACCGGGCAGGCAGAGGCCGGAATGTGGTAGGTTTCTCTCTTGCGGCCTCCTTGACCGCGCCCCGCGCATCGCCGTATGCTGCGATGGTTTCCTCGTGGTGGATGGATGCTGCATCCAACCTGTGCATGGAGAGTACGTATGAATCCGGCTATCCGTGTGGTTCGAATTCTGCAAATCGCCGTTATCATCTCCGTATTGCTGTTCATGTATGTCCTTCACACTATTCATCCTGAACCGCAAAGCGTAAATGCTGCGTTCCAGTGGAGCGTCGTGTGTTGTGCAGTAGGCTCCGCTCTGGCGGGCTTCATTATGCAACGCGCGATACTGAACGCTCCCGACCGGCCTAATTCATTGGGTCAGACTTCGACCCCTCAGGGTCGATGGTTCACGGGGCACATTATCCGCTTCGCAACGGCGGAATCCGTAGCTTTATTCGGATTTGTTCTGCGCATGATGGGCAGTTACTCCAACGTGGTCACAGCCTTGTTTGCGGGTTCTCTGCTCCTTCTTTTGTTCTGGCAACCAGGAGAGGTCCCCACAGCAACCGAATCGCAAAACCCCATACGATAATCCAACAGAAGCAGGGAGAACTCGCATGAGCACGACTTCCCCGAAGGCCGCACCGCTTCTTATCCGCCGCGCCGCCGTTCTGGGCGCTGGAACCATGGGCTCGCGCATCGCCGCCCACCTGGCCAACGCCGGAATTCCTGTTCTGCTGCTGGATATGGTTCCCGCCGGCGAAGGCGACAGAAACCGGCTGGCGAAGGCGGCGCTGGACGCACTGGCCAAAGCCAAACCGGCTGCCTTCTATGAGCCGTCATTGGCCGCGCTCATCACTCCCGGCAACTTCGAAGATGACCTGCCCAGGATCACCGCCTGCGACTGGGTGATTGAGGCCGTAGCGGAAAATCTGTCCATCAAAACTGCGCTGCTGGCGCGGGTCGTGCCCCATCTGGCCCCGAAAACACTGCTCACCACCAACACCTCCGGCCTGCCGATCGCGCAGTTCGCCGCCAGCCTCGCCGCCACCGGCGCATGGAAGACCAGCCGCTTCTTCGGGACGCACTTCTTCAATCCCCCGCGCTACATGCGGCTGCTGGAGGTCATTCCCACTGCCGAGACCGATCCAGCCGTTGTTGCCGCCTTTATCGCCTTTGCCGACCGCAACCTGGGCAAGCAGGTAGTAATGGCCAACGACAGCCCAAACTTCATCGCCAACCGCATCGGGATTTCAGTGATGTTTTCGGCGGCCGCGCTGATGCTGGAGCAGGGGCTGACCGTCGAGGAAGTGGACGCGCTGACCGGGCAGGCCATCGGCTGGCCGCGTACCGGAACCTTCCGGCTAGCTGACATGGTGGGCATCGACATCCTGGCGCATGTAGCTGCTAACTTTCCGCAAGGCGTGACGCAAAGCGGTTTCTCCGCGGTTTTGGAGGAAATTCTGAAGCGTGGCTGGCTCGGCGACAAGGCCGGCCAGGGCTTCTACAAAAAGGTGCGAGGGGCCGACGGCAAAGATCAGCGCATGGTGCTGGACTTGGCGAGTTTTGAATATCGCCCTGCAGCAAAAGTTGCCCTGCCGGCTCTGGAAATGGCCAAAAACGCAGCCACAGTGCCGGAGCGGCTGCGGCTGCTGCTGGCGAACGACCCGGCAAAAGACAAGGCCGCGGCCTTTCTGTGGCCGTTTCTGGCCGCGCTGTGGAGCTATGCCGCCGACCGCATCGGCGAAGTGGCCGGAGACGCTGCATCGATCGATCGTGCCATGAGAGCCGGCTTCAACTGGGAGCTGGGACCGTTTGAGATGGCGGACGCGGCCGGGGTCGCCTCAACCGTCACCCGAATGAAGGCTCTCGGCCTGCCGGTAAGCCCGCGCGTCGAGGCTCTGCAAGCGGCCGGCTACTCCTCCTGGTACGCGCACGACGGCCCAGGCGGCGCTCCGGTCTGCTTCCATCCGGAGAAGAACCGGATGGAGCCCGTGGCCGCAATCCCAGGGCACGCGCGCATCGCCGAGTTCCGCCGTTCGAACGGAATCGTCCGGGCCAACGCAGGCGCTTCTCTGGTCGATTTGGGTGACGGCATCGGCTGCATCGAACTGCATTCGCTCAAGAACGCCATTGGCGGCGACGTGCTGGCACTGGTGTCGGCCGTGCTCGATCCCTCCTCCGATGCAGTGCGCGACTTTGCTGGCTTTGTGATTGCCAGCGACCGCGAAAACTTCAGCGTGGGCGCGAACCTGATGCAACTGCTGCTGGCGGCGCAGGAGGGCGAGTGGGAGGAACTGGCCGCAGTGATCCACGGCTTCCAGAAGATGACGGCAGCCATCAAGTATTGCCCGCGGCCGGTGGTGGCTGCACCCTTTGGCATGACCCTGGGCGGCGGCGCGGAGATCTGCCTGCACGCCGCGCGCCGGCAGGCGCACGCGGAAACCTACATCGGGCTGGTCGAGGCAGGGGTGGGGCTGATCCCCGCCGGCGGTGGAACCAAGGAGATGCTGTTGCGGGCCATCGATGCGGCGGCGGCGCTTGCGCCCCCGGACCCGCGCGACCCTCTCTCGCGCTTTGCTCAGTCGGCGGAGATGGCAACCGCGCTGCGCCGGTCGTTTGAGACCATCGCTCTGGCCAAGGTCTCCACCTCGGCCGCCGAAGCGCGAACGCTGGGGCTGCTGGCGTCAGCCGACCGCATCACTCTCAATCGTGAACGGCTGCTGCTGGATGCAAAGGCCCAGGCCGCGGTGCTGGCTGAATCTGGCTATGCGGCGCCGCGGCCGCGCACGCAGATCCCCGCGCCGGGCACGGCGGCGCTGGCTGCGCTGGAAACCGGCGCTTTTCTGATGGGCGAGGCCGGCTATGCCTCCGAGCACGACCAGAAGGTCGCGCGCTGGGCTGCGTATATTCTGGCCGGCGGCCGAGTGACGGCGGGGACCCCGGTCAGCGAACCGTACCTGCTGGATTTGGAGCGGGAGGCGTTTCTCTCGCTCTGCGGCGAACGCAAGACGCAGGAGCGCATTGCATTTACGCTGAAAACAGGCAAGCCGCTGCGGAATTGAATTGGCTCATAATGGACGAACGAATGCCCTTCCGCTTCATCGCTCATAATTTGTATAGGTTCTGAGAGTTTGCCATGGTTCGTGCTGGCGTGAGAAAGTTCGTCTGGTTGCTGGGCTTGCTGGCTTGCGCCTGCTCGGTGGCGCTGGCCCAACAACGCGACCCAGCCACCGCGCAACTCAACGAATCCGGCCAGATCGTCGTCGCCGGCCGCTCGACCGCGTATCTCATCCGCCATCTGCCGGTCAGCTCATTTCCCAGCCTGCCCGAGGAACTTGCCGCCCAGCTCAACCGCCGCGGCTGCCTGATTCCACAGACCTACGAGGCACGCCGTCCAGAGAACGTCATCCACGCCAGCTTGGAGCGCGCCGGCTCATCCGATTGGGCGGTTCTTTGTTCCGAGCGGGGAACGGTTTCGTTGCTGGTCTACTTTTCCAGCGCCCCGGCCGAGTTGCTGGTGCTAGCCTCCGCGCCTGAAACCACCCGCCTCCAAGTCCACGATCCGTCCGGCGTTCTCGGCTTCAACTGGGGCATCGATCCCGTGTCCCCTGAGCAGGTTCGCACCGCCCAAACCCCATTGAAGCATCGCCCGGCTCGGCTGGACCACGACGCCCTGGCTGATTCGGTCGTCGAGGGCCGCACCGTCTACCACTTCTATTTCAAAAGTGCCTGGACATTGCTGGAGATGCCCGAGTAAGTGCTTGGACGCCCAGGTTCGGATCATTGTCCTCAAATCGTCGTTCCCCGAATCGTCGACAAGGAGAAACCTCATGCTGCAAGCCGTCATCGTCAGTGCCGTTCGCACCCCGGTAGGCCGCGCCCCCAAGGGTGCTCTCTCGACCACACGCCCCGACGACCTCGCTGCATTTGCCATGCGCGGGGCTTTGGAACGGGTTCCTGAACTCAACTGGGAAGAGATCGACGACGTGATTCTCGGCTGCGCGCAGCCGGAGGGTGAACAGGGCTGGAATATCGCCCGCTTCGCCGCTCTGCGCGCCCAATTCCCTGTGGCGATTCCCGGCGTCACCGTCAACCGCCTCTGCTCGTCCGGCCTCGAAGCCATCGTACAGGCCGATCTGCGCATCCGCGCCGGCGGCGACCGTGTGGTGGTGGCCGGCGGAGTCGAGTCCATGAGCCTTCTGCCCTTTGGCGGCCTCAAACCCAGTCCCAATCCCTGGCTTGCCCAGCACTATCCCGCCGCGCTGCTCTCCATGGGCCTCACCGCCGAGCGGGTCGCCCGTCACTACGGCATCTCTCGCCAGGATCAGGACGCCTTCGCTCTCGCCAGCCACCAAAAAGCCGTGGCCGCGCAGGCCGCCGGACGCTTTGCCGAAGAACTGATCCCGGTTGTTGTCACCACTGCCGTTCCAGGGACGAAAGCTGGAAATCCAACCAATTCAGAGCGGGTCTTTGCCGCCGACGAAGGCCCGCGCGCCGACACCACTCTTGAGGCCCTGGCCAAACTCAAGCCAGCCTTCCACGCGCAGGGCACTGTCACCGCCGGCAATGCCTCGCAGACCTCCGACGGCGCTGCCGCAGCCGTTCTGATGGAGGCCGGCAGGGCACGAGAACTGGGAATTCGCCCGCTCGGCCGCCTGGTGGCCTACGCCGTCACCGGCTGCCTGCCAGAGGAGATGGGCATGGGCCCCGTGAGCGCCATTCCCAAGGCCCTGCGCCTGGCCGGCCTGCCCCTGGCTGAGATCGGCCTCATCGAATTCAACGAAGCCTTTGCCGCGCAGGCGCTGGCCGTCCTCCGCGAACTGGGCCGGAATGGCTTCGAGATGGATCCGGAGCGGATCAACGTCAACGGAGGCGCAATCGCTTTGGGCCATCCACTGGGCTGCACCGGGGCCAAGCTCACGGCAACGCTGCTGAGCGAGATGCGCCGCCGCAAGGTACGCTACGGCATGGTGACGATGTGCGTGGGTGGAGGCATGGGCGCCGCGGGAATCTTCGAACTGCTGAATTGACGCGCGGCTTCGCCTTGATAGCTGCACAAAAAACAGAAGCAGCCAGGATCGCTCCCGGCTGCTTTCGTCTTTCCAATCTTTTTTCGAGCCCTCGCGGGCGCCACGCTACGCCTTGGCCAGAACCAAAGCCTTCAGCCGCGCGTTCAGCCGGCTCTTGTAGCGGGAGACGGTGTTGTCGTGGAGAATGCCCTTCTGCACGCTCTTGTCGAGCGCGGAGACGGTGGTGCGGTACTGCTCCTGGGCGGCCTTCACATCGCCCTTCGCCAGGGCTTCGCGCAGTTCGCGAAGGCTGGTGCGCACGCGGCTGCGGTTGGCGCGGTTCACCGCGGTGCGGGTTTCGGTCTGACGGGCGCGCTTCAGCGACGATACATGGTTTGCCATTGCTTGTCCTTGATCTCAGGGATGTTGCGGTCTCAGAATGCAACTAGAGCCGCATCCCTCGCAATTTCATAGTCTACGGGAAATGGAGCCGGTGGTCAATCTCCCCCGCTGCATCCTGCATGAACTCGGTCCCCTTCAGGAGCAGATTCTCCTTCCGGCGCGGCCGCCGGACCCGGCAACCAGGGTTGAGCACGCCGTAATCGGCCCGTAATCCGGGACGAAACGGAAAACTTTCGTGACCGGGAACACTTGCAGGGGGGTCCGGTGTCTAAGACAATAGGGAGTTTGGGACACTTGCTCAAAAAGCCAGTGCCCGTCTCCCGCGCACTCAGGGCAGTATTGGAATTCCAGCGGCGCTTTTTCAGCCGTTGGAACGAGTGGCCGCAACCGGAAGCCAGGCTTTTTCACCGGACGCAGATTTTTCAAGTGCCAGGTGGGCTTCATTTGCTGTAATGTGGGAGGATTCTGAATTGCAGGCGGACCTCACCATGGGCAATGTTGCCAGCGCGCTAACGTTTCAATCCGGAGAAGCGGCTCTGATTTCCGAACTTCAGGCCGGCTCCGAGGAAGCTTTTGCGTGGCTGATCGCGCGCTACCACTTGCCGATCTTCTCGCTGCTGGCCCGTACCGTTCAGGACCGCGAAGCCGCGGCTGACCTGACCCAGGAAGTCTTCGTAAAGGTCTTCCGGGGAGTGGGAAGCTTTCATGGCGAGTCGTCGCTGCGGACGTGGATGTACCGCATCGCCCTTCGCGAGGCTTCGAACCAGCGCCGTTGGTGGATGCGGCACAAGCAGCCGGAGACTCCCATCGAGCAGGAAATGGTCGATACCGATTCCGGGCAGCCGATGCGGTTGAAGGAAACACTGGTGGACCCGGCGGAGTCGCCGTTTGAGATGGCTGCGCATGAGGAGAATCGGGGGCGCGTTGAGGCGGCCTTGAGCCAAGTGCCGGAACCGTTCCGCACCACCCTCATCCTGCGCGACATTGAGGGTTTTGTTTACGAGGAAGTGGCGGAGATGCAAGGCGTGAATCTGGGGACGGTCAAGTCGCGGCTGGTGCGTGGACGCGCCGCCCTGAAGGCGATTCTGACGGCTCCGGCACAGAAGGCCGGTTCTCCGGCACGCACAGGATTTGCAATGCCCCTGGGAGAGGAGGCGCAATGAGCGGCTGCAATGCAATACAGGCAAGGTTTACCGAGTATCTGGACGGTCGTCTGAACGGACGCGAGATGCAGGCCGTCGGCGCCCACCTGGAGCGCTGCCGCGAGTGCGCCGACGAGTGGAAGTCTCTCGAAGAGGCGCAGTCGTCGCTGGCCGGGTTGGGTCCTGTTCCTGAGCCGGAAGACCTGCCGTTGCGCATTCGCGTAGCCATCAGCCATGAGCGAGCACGCCGCCACCAGAGCCCCTTCCATGCCTTCAATCTGGCCTGGAGAAACACCGTCGGTCCTTTTCTCTTGCAGGCCACAGCCGGTTTTGCCTCCGCAGTGCTGCTGATGGGCTCGGTCATCGTGCTGGTCAGCATGTTTGCCCAACCGGAGAGCGCGCAGGCTTCGGCGGACGAACCGCTGGGGATGGCTACTGCTCCGCGGTTCCTCTATCTTTCCAGCGTCGTGGGCGAAAACCAGATGAACGCTGTCTCCGGCCCGGTGGTGATCGAGGCCTATGTCAACGGTGCGGGCCAGGTTTACGACTATCGCATCGTCTCCGGCCCAACCGATGAGGCTACCCGCGCGCAGGTGGAGAACCTGCTGTTGTGGAGCCGCTTTGAGCCGGCCCGCCGCTTCGGCCAACCGGTCCCAGGGTTGGCGGTGCTTTCCTTCTCCGGCGTCTCCGTGCGCGGGTAAGACAGAGATATGTACCACAATCCGGGACATTCCACGGATTGTGGTACATATGCAGTGAACCGGCTCGCGGATAGTGTGTGTCCCGATTTGGTGCAGTTCATTGCGCGCGGTCGCGGCTGAGATAGCCAGTTTCGCTCTTATACATAGTTCCCGGCCAGACCGGAAATCCGGGTCTGCGCCGGTCTTTTCTACTCAATTTGCTCCATTTCGCTTTATTTTCCACCTTCGCGAAAGCAAAAAAGAGGTCTAGGCTCATCTTGCGCACCTTTGCGCCAGAAAGAGGAGTGTTCCCATGAAGAAGTCCCTCCACATTATCTTGGTAGCCACCCTGCTCGTTTCCGCTGCTTCAATAGCCTTGGCCTCTGCGCCTATCACGCCAGCGCCACAGCCAATGCTGACTTTGGCCTCCGCGCCTATCACGCCAGCACCGCAGCCTATGCTGACTTTGGCCTCCGCGCCTATCACGCCAGCGCCGCAGCCCATGCTGACTTTGGCCTCCGCTCCCATCACGCCAGCACCGCAGCCTATGCTGACTTTGGCCTCTGCGCCTATCACGCCAGCGCCGCAGCCCATGCTGACTTTGGCCTCCGCGCCCATCACGCCAGCGCCGCAGCCCATGCTGACTTTGGCCTCCGCGCCCATCACGCCAGCACCACAGCCAATGCTGACTTTGGCCTCCGCGCCTATCACGCCAGCACCGCAGCCAATGCTGACTTTGGCCTCCGCGCCCATCACGCCGGCACCGCAGCCAATGCTGACTTTGGCCTCTGCGCCTATCACGCCAGCGCCACAGCCAATGCTGACTTTGGCCTCCGCGCCTATTACACCGGCGCCACAGCCAATGCTGACTTTGGCCTCCGCGCCTATTACACCGGCGCCACAGCCAATGCTGACTTTGGCGTAGAAATTTCTGCTATTCTCTCTGTTCCCGGCCTCTGGAAAAAGAGAGAATAGAAGCCGCGGGGTGAAATGAACCTTTCGGCGCTCGATCTGGCTTTGTGGGTGGCTGGTTTTGTTGGTTACGCTGCCCTATTCACCATTCTTGTAGTCCGGCGCAGATGGAGGCAGTTCCCTGTCTTCACCACGGTCGTGTGCTTTGAGACGGTGATGAACCCCGTTCTGTACGCGTTCTTCCGGCTTGGTTACAGCGGTATGTATGTGCGGACCTACTGGTTCACGGTTATTTTCGATTTTGCTTTCCAGCTTGGGGTGGTCTTCGAGATTGCGCGCATCGTTTTGAAGCCGACCGGAACCTGGGTCCAGGACGCCAAGAAGCAGTTCTTTCTCTGGGGCACCACGGGCATCCTGCTTGCCGCCGCGCTGCCCTGGCTGGTTTCGCCTCCGTCCGCAGGCCTGCTGGACCGCCTGGAGGTGCGAGGAAACCTATTCACCAGCCTGGTAATCTGCGAGTTGATCGCCGTGGTGACCAGGACCTCAAGAAGCCTGGGCCTGGGCTGGCGCAACCACGTGATGGCGTTGGGGAACGGCTGGACTGTCTGGGCTGTGGTTGCAATCCTGGTGAGCGGGCTGCATAGTTACTTCGGTGCTCAGCTCTACTTCAGAGAACTGGAGCACGTGAGGATGCTGGTCTATCTGGGGGTTGTTGGTTACTGGATGATTCAATTCTGGCTGGAAGAGCCTGTCCGGCAGCCGATTTCGCCGGAATTGCGCGCCTATATCGAAGCTTTGCACCGGCAGGTAAAGAAAGATCTTGACACGCTGGGTGCTCAGGGGTAACATTCTCGCGATGACCATTGCGTTCTCTTATTTCGTGTTTGGCGCCCTACTCTGCGGCTTCACAGGGGTTGTGATCGCCGACTGGCGCTCGTCCCGCAAAAGGGCGAAGCGCGACTGGCACGATCTGGTCGCCGGGCTGCAACGGGTGGATTTTGCAGGAGTCTCAACGGTGGCGATCGATTATCTGAGCCCGCATCGCGGTCAGATCGATCTGGAGCCGGACAAGATATGGGAGTTCCTGGGCGGGTATGAAGGCCTCAGGAGAATGCGTGAAAACGCAGAGATCATGCTCGCGCTGGCCGCCTATGCGCAACAGTGGAACTTTGAAGAGGCGGTGATCGTAACCGAGCGCATGAGGCACGATGCGGCACAGTTGCGCCGCGCCGTCCGCCGCGTGGAACTGGGCATGATTCCGGCCAGGTTGTTGCCGCGCTTCCGCTTCACGCTTCCTCTGTACGCACAGGAAGCGTCTTCAGCCTACTATCTGATGCGTCAGCGGCTCCTGTCCCTGTATGAGACCAGCCACGTTTGCCGGTATCCCGCGCTCGCTACCTCCTTATAAAACCTGTTGGGCATGGGCATACGCCGCGTCCGCGGCGCCGCTGCCGTTTGACCCTGCCCTTGCGTCTAACTAGACTGGCAGACAGGGTCCTTCATGACGTTCAGAGCATTTTCGTCCTCCGCCGTTCTCTCGGTTGCTGTTTTTTGCCTGCTGGCGGGTCTTCCGTCTGCCGTGGCTAGCGCACAATCTTCCAGCAGCAACTCCGGCAAGCCGTCCGGGCCAGGGCAGAGCTCGTCTTCCTCTCAGGGGTTCGTGAAGGAAAAGGCGCCTTCCCTGGTCGATCCCGCCGGTCCCACCATCTCGCTGATCACCTCCGAGCCGGTCTTCTTCATGGCCGCCGCGCTGAATGCCTGCGGTTACGACGAGGGCCTCGAGGAGAGCGCCCCGGTCCGTAAGAAGGTGCGCGAAGAGATGAACCTGGCGCTCTCAAAGAGTGAAGATGCCCGCACCAGGCGCGACCGACTCTGCCTCTACATTGCACAGCACCGCATGACGGGAGGAGAGCGCGACATCTCGCAATACATCTCGCTGGCTCTCTATCTTACCCCTCCGCCCGAGTTGGAAACCTCGGTCGAACTCACCGAGATGCCCCCCGACTCGACCCAGGTGGTTGAGATCGTGCCGCTGCTGCGCGACTTTGCCGCCGCCGTGGACCTGCACGGCATCTGGCTGGCGGTGCATCGTACCTACGACCTGGAGGCCGACCGGCTCCACGATCCGCTGACCAAAATGATCGTCTCGACGAACTTCTACCTCAAGCTGCCCGCCTCCACCTACGATGGGCGGCGGTTTGTGGTGGTCATCGAGCCCCTTCTCTCGCCGCGCACGGTCAACGCACGCATCTACGGCACCGACTACGTGGTGGTGGTTTCGCCGGTGGACGGAATGATCCGCATGAGTGACGTGCGCCACACTTACCTGCACTACGTGATCGAGCCCCTGCTCTATGCGCGGGTCAACGCCCTGGACCGGACCCAACCGGTTCTCAAGGATGTTCGGGATGCGCCCATGGAGTTCCGCTTCCGTTCCGACCCCGTGGCCCTGACCATTGAGTGCCTTATCAAGGCCATCGAGGCGCGCATCATGGATACCGGCATTCCCGAGTACAAGATTCCGGCCAACGCGGATCGCTCAGAGATGCCGCGCTATGAGCATGAACGCCAGCTCTACCAGCAGAAAGTGGACGCCGTTCGCATTGCCGCCATGAGCCACGCGATGAGGCAGGGATTCGTGCTCACCCAGTACTTCTATAACCAACTGATCCAGTTTGAGAAGGATCCCGCCGGCCTGCGCGACACCATCGGCGAAATGGTCTACAGCATGGACGTGGAAGCGGAGGCGCATCAGGCCCGCCAGATCGAATTCGACAAGGAAGCCGATGACGACGTGCTCTCGCGCAGCAAGCCGCGTAAATTGACGGGATTGGACCTGGCCGAGGCGCGCCTCGCGGATGGTGACGTGGCTACGGCCAGCGCCATGGCACGTCAGGCGCTCACTGTGCACCCGGACTCTTCCGATTCTCTGGTGGAGATTGCCAATGCCGCGCGCGCCAACTTTATCCTGGCTAGGGCGGCTATCCTCATAGGCCATCCCGACCAGGCGATCGAAGGATTCCAGAAGACCCTGGCCACCAGCGTTGACCCGCGGCTGCGCTCCTGGTCTCATATCTACCTGGGCCGCATGTTGGACCTGGACTGCAGGCGCGACGAAGCCATCGCCGAGTACCAGGAGGCCTTGAAGACGCGCGACGGGCAACTGGACACCCGGCTGGCCGCCGAGCGCGGCGTGAAGACAGCCTATTCCGTCAAAGGCCACAGTTGCGAAGAGGATGTCGGCGACGATTCGCACGGCGCCGCACCGGAGAAGCCCCAACCCCCGACCGGCAACCCCGGTTCATCCGGGCAGAATGGGACCGCAAAACCGCAATAATCCCACTTGTGGAACCGCCGGGCGAGCCTGGGGCGTCTAATAATGGGAGTGGGGAAACTGTTTTAGGACCGGTGTCCCGGTTCAGCGGCGCCCCCGAAACAGAGAGTGTCAAAGAATCAAGTTGGCGAGAATCGGATCGAGGCGCATGTGGAAGCGGTTCTAGCAGAACTGGAGGCCGCGCTGGGGCATTGCTTTGCCCGCCCGAACCTGCTGGTGCGCGCGCTGACGCATAGGTCTTTAGCCAACGAGCGGGCAGTGCATGAGCTGGTTCCCGGCGAGCGTATCCCCGCCGGCGGCAAGGAGCAAGCCGCGGGAGCGGGCGACAATGAGCGCCTGGAGTTCCTGGGCGACGCCGTGCTGGGACTGGTGGTGGCTGAGGCGCTGTTTCTGCTTCACCCGGAGTGGCACGAAGGCGAGTTGACCCGGCTCCGGGCCCAGTTGGTCAGCCGCCAGCACATGGCGGAGGTGGCCGCGGCCATTGGCCTGGGCAGCCACCTGCGCCTCAGCCGCGGCGAGGACAAAAGCGGCCTGCGGCGCAAGACGACCGTGCTTTCGAATACCATGGAAGCAGTGCTCGGAGCGCTCTTTCTGGACGGCGGCCTGCAGCCGGTGAGGACCTTTGTCAGCCGCTCGGTGATGGGCGAGGCAGCCGAGCAGTTGGCCAGCGAGTTGCGCTCCGGTGAGGCGCTGGGCAACTATAAATCGGCTTTGCAGGAACACTTGCAGGCGGCGCGCGCCGGAGCGCCGGTTTACCGGGTCAAGAGCGAAAGCGGTCCCGACCACCGCAAGCGCTTTCTTGTCGAGGTCCGGCTCAAGACAGCGGAAGGAGAACCGGGGAAGCCCCTGGCTCGCGGCATGGGAAGCACCAAGAAGAACGCCGAACAGGATGCCGCCCGGCGAGCGCTGGAGCGGTTGAAGGCTGCCGGGAAAATGGCCGATATCGAGACAGACGCCGAATCGGTAATGCCCTTCCCCGCATTGGCCTTGCCTGATTTGGACGAGGAGGAACAAGCAGCGCAATGAGTACTCCTGTGCAAGGGCCAGGCCCGTGGATGTCCCGGCTTCTGCTGCTGCGGCGCCATCTCCCAGTCGTGCCCGAGGCCCTCGCCTCGCTGCTGCGGACGGTCGTGGTGGCGCTGTTTCTGCTCACCTTTGTGCTACAGCCCTACCTGATCCCCTCTGAGAGCATGGAACACACCCTGCTGGTGGGCGATTTTCTGCTGGTCAACAAGCAGATCTATGCCCCGGCCGGCAGCCTGGCCCGGGGGCTCATGCCCTATCGAGAGGTTGCGCGCGGCGACATCGTCGTCTTTCATCCTCCCGATCAACCGGGGCGCTATTACGTCAAGCGGGTGGTGGGCCTTCCCGGCGACCGGCTGCGCATTGCCGATGGCCGTGTCACCGTGAACGGCGCGGCTCTCAACGAACCCTACGCCGCATTCGAGCCTGCGGCCCGCAATCCCTTCCGCGACGACTTTCCTGCCAGCGCCTACACCGACCCCAACGTCGAGCCGGCCTGGTGGAAGCAGATGCAGAACTTCATCCGCGACGGAGAGCTGGTGGTGCCCCAGGGCGAGTACTTCGTGCTCGGCGACAACCGCAACTACAGCAAGGATTCCCGCTTCTGGGGCTTTGTCTCGCGGCAACAGATCGTGGCCCGGCCGCTGGTCATCTACTTTTCCCTCTCGCGGCCGTCCGCCACCGACGGCGAACAGGCTGCGCTGCAAGCCGGAGATGATAGACTCGGACACGACAGGCAGCTTTCGGCCAGGCTTGCCGGCTTTGCCCGCTGGAAGCGCATCTTCCACGTGGTGCATTAGCCGGCAGTGGTCAGTAGTCAGTGATCGGTAAAAAACCTGGAACTCTCACCACTGTTGCCTGACAACCGATAACTGACAACTAAAAAGAGCGATAGGATGACGAAAAAAAACACGCCCACCCCCAAGACGCCGGCCGAGCCGCAGCCAGCTTCCGAATCGGCGGAAGAGCGGGTGGAAGAGACTCCCCTCGAGGCACTGGCCAGCATTTGCTCCATCCTGGTGATGGGCCTTTTCATCCTCACATTCCTCGGACAGAACTTTGTCATTCCTTCCGGCTCAATGGAAAAGACGCTACTGGTGGGCGACCACCTTGTGGTGGACCGCATCACCCTCGCCCCACCCACAAAGTGGATGCCGCTGGTTCACTATCGCGAGCCAAAGCGCGGTGACATCGTGGTCTTCATCAAGCCCGTGCAGGACGATCCAAACGGGGATGGGAATCTCCAGTACCTGATCCTGGTCAAGCGGCTGATTGGCGTGCCGGGCGACCACATTCATCTGCGCAACGGCATTGTCATCCTCAACGGCGTGGCCCAGGAACAGCCCCACGCCGAGCCGACAACGCTGGAAAACCACCGCGACTTTCTCGACGAGTTTCCCTCCGTGCCCCCGTCCACCGACATGGGCGCCACCGAGACCTGGTCCCAGGAGTTTCAAAGCCACATCGAGAACGGCGACCTGGTGGTTCCTCCCGGAAAGTACTTCATGATGGGCGACCACCGGCACAACAGCCTTGACTCGCGCTTCTGGGGCTTTGTGCCCAGAGAGAACATCGTTGGCCGGCCGCTGTTCAACTACTGGTCGTTCAAGACCCCGGAAGATCAGTATGAAAGGCCGGGGATCGGCAACAGTCTGGCCTGGATGGGCCACATCGCATTACACTTCTTTACGGAAACCCGCTGGAATCGGACCCTGCACCTGGTGCGGTAACTCCAGTTGTCAGCGCATAGGCAAGTCAAAAACTCCGGCGACTGACCACCGAAAACTGATCACTGAGAACTGACGGCTGACAAGACTATGACGGAAGAGACGCAAGGCCGGCAACGAAAGTACAAGCGGCTTTGGCTGGCCCTGGCGGCGCTGGTGGCCATCCTGGCAATTCTGATTGTGCCCCCGCTGGTCAGCGTCAGCCGCTACAAGAGCCGCATCACCCACCTGATCTCTGCCTCGCTGGGCCGCCCGGTGCGCCTGTCCTCGGTTGAGGTGCGGCTGCTGCCCCGGCCGGGCTTCGTTCTCAATGATCTGACCGTCGAGGAAGACCCCGCGTACGGCGCCGAACCTGTGCTCCACGCCAACACGGTTACGGCCTCCATCCGCCTGCTCTCGCTGTGGCGCGGACGCCTGGAGATCGACACCATCAGCGCGGATGAGGCCAGCCTGAACCTGGTGCGCACCACGGCCGGCCGCTGGAATCTGGATTCGCTCCTGCGCACGGCTACCGCTCAGGCGCAATCGGAAGCGGGCGCCGCACCGGAAAAACCCATCAAGCTGCCCTATCTTGAGGCCACGAACTCCCGCATCAACATCAAGAACGGCACAGAAAAACTGCCCTTTTCGCTGCTCAATGCCGAGATGTCCCTGAGCCGGCAGAGTCCTGGCGACTGGCGCGTCAGGTTGCGCGGCCAGCCAGCCCGCACTGACCTCAGCCTTCAGCAGGCCGACACCGGCATCGTGCGCCTGGAGGCAAAGCTGCAACCGGCGCCGCAACTGCGCCAGATGCCGTTGCAGATCGATCTGGAATGGCGCGAGGCGCAGCTCGGCCAGCTCACCCGCCTGGTCCTTGGCTCCGACGCGGGCTGGCGCGGCGACCTCACCGGCGAGCTCCACGTGGACGGCACCGCGGAGGCGGCCCAGATCAAAGCCCAACTGCGCGCCACCGGCGTCCATCGCGCCGAGTTCACTCCGGCCGCCCCCATGGACTTCGACGCCAACTGCACTCTGGTGGCCCACTTCTCGACTCGCGCCATCGACAACCTGGTCTGCGCTTCTCCGCTCGGGCAGGGGCACATCCGCCTCGCCGGAGACCTGCCCGGCCAGGGCGGCTTGCCGCGCTTCTCCATAGAACTGGACCGCATTCCCGCGGCCGCCAGCCTGGACGCGCTACGCACCGTGCGCAGCGGCATTGACCCCGGCCTCGAGGCCGCCGGATCGGCGAGCGGCAAAATCACCTACGCCCCGGCTGAAACCGCAAGCGCCTTGCCAGTGAAACCGGTTCACCCCGGTCGCGCCCTCTCAGCCAAAGTCCAACCGGCAGAGCGGGGGGTGCTTGCCGGCAGTATTGCCGTTGATGGGCTCCAACTCAGCGGCAATGGCCTCAGCGAGCCCATTCGAGTTCCGCGGCTGCTTCTGGAGCCCGTTCCAGCGGCCGTAAACCAGCCCTCAGACGCTTCCAGGGAGTTGGCGGCCACTGTATCTATCCCCGCTGGCGGAATCGGCCCACTCACGGTTTCCACCCGGCTGGCGCTCTCAGGCTATCTGGTCACGGTGCGCGGCCAGGCCTCCGTTGTCCGCGCTAGGGAGCTGGCGCATGTGGCCGGCATCGAAGGCGCTGCTGCTCTCGACGCGCTGGCCGGCGAACCCGTCTCCGTGGACCTGACCGCCGAGGGCCACTGGCTGCCTGTCCAGGTACCGGCTCAGAGGCTTGCGCCGGGCAGCATCTCCGTCGCCGCCGCGCTCCAACCCGCGGCCCCTGCCGACAGCATCTCCGGAACCGTAATCCTGCGCAACGCAAACTGGAAGGCCGATTACCTGGTCAACCACGTCGAAATCTCCCAGGCCACGCTCCACCTGGCCTCGGGTGAACTGCGCTGGGACCCGGTCGTCTTCTCCTACGGCCCGTTGAAAGGAACCGCCAGCCTCACCCTGCCTGCCGCCTGTGAAGCCGCCCTGCCCTGCTCGCCGCGTTTTCAGGTTCAGTTCGGCGCACTGGACGCCAGCGTTCTCCAGACCGCATTTCTGGGCGCAAAGGCGCGTGGAACAATGCTCTCCACGCTCATCGAGCGTCTCCGCCCCTCCGCCGCTCCGGCTTGGCCGCTGCTGGAGGGCACGGTCAAAGCGGAATCCCTCCTTCTCGGGCCGGTCACGCTTCATGAGCCGGCGGCCACTGTCTCCACGCTTGCCAACGGAGCGCAGATCACCGCCTTCGATGCCGGTCTGCTCGGCGGCCGCATCCATGGAAACGGTACCTTCCACACTGCTGTGACCGCCAAAGACAAGCCCTCCTACGCTCTCCAGGGCCAATTTGAAAAGCTCAGTCCGCAGGCCGTGGGCCAGTTGCTCGGACTGCGTTCGTCCGGCAGCGCATTCGACGGCAGCGGGAGCATCGAGCTTGCCGGATTCACGGGCGACGACCTGGCTGCCTCGGCCAAGGGCGCTCTTCACTTCGAGTGGCAGCGCGGCACAGTCGCCGCAACCTCCGGCTCTGCCACGGTTCCCCCGTCGCTGGCCCGCTTCGACCGCTGGATTGGCAACGCTGAAATCGCCAACGGCGCTCTCACGCTGAAAGAGAATCTCACCGCGAATCAGGTCAAGCGCGGCGCTCACACCGAGTCCGTCCAGGCATCGGTCACCCTCGAGGATCCTCCAAAAATCGTCTTTCCCGCCTCCAAGCCGGTCCAGGCAAAGCGATAGTCAGCGCGGAGCGTACTTTTTATTACAAATGGGGAAACCCCCTGGGCCATGGCGGAACAGCAGATAAGGTTTGACAATTCCGGGAGTATGTCCCGGTTTTGCTCTTCGTCGCTTTTGTGGTTGCGCCAAGATCCCATTGTCTCGCCGCCGTTTCCTTCATCCGCAATATCAGTTGTTCCGGAAAGCTGCTGAATCAGTGTTCGATCCGTTATGCGGATCGATTATTCTCATGAACGTGGATACAGCGTCATCCAAGACCGGCGATCTCGCTCTTTCCATGCCCGCCGGGCAGGCCACGACAGGCGGCGCCGATCCCACGCAGCAATACTTTGCCCCTTCGGGGAGCCTCCTCCAGGAACTTTGGCGGGCAGCCGATGCGGAGGGCTGCGGCCTTGCGCTGGAGGAGTTCGGCCTCGTTCTGGCATCAGTGGGCGCGAGGCTCAACCATGGCCTTCCTCAGGGTTCTCATCCTGCCGACAAACAAAGAGCTGCTTTCTTCCACTCTCTCCATCTCTCTGAGTTGGCGCTGGCAGGCGCCTGCGCTCTGGGCCGGGAGGTTGCATGGGAGCGATTTCTGCGCCTCTATCGAGCCCCGCTGACCCAAGTAGCCATTGCTATAACAGGCTCCGCGACGGTGGGCCAGGAAGTGGCCGACTCGGTCTATGCCGAGTTGTTCGGCCTGCGCAGCCACGATGACCGCCGCAACTCGCCGTTGGCCTCCTACAGCGGCCGCGGATCGCTGATGGGCTGGCTGCGCACCACGCTCGCACAGCGGAGCATCGATCGCCATCGCCGCACGCGCCGTGAAGTCCCGCTGGACGAGTTCGACGCCCCCGCTCCCCCGCCCGCTCCGGTCTTCGCGGAGCCGGATCGTCTGGCGGAGGCCCTTGGGCGGACGTTCCAAAGCCTGGCCGCCGAAGACCGCTATCTGCTCTCCTCCTACTTCCTTGACCGCCAGACCCTGCTTCAGATCGCTCGCATCCTCGGCGTTCATGAGGCCACTGTCAGCAGAAAGCTGAAGCGGCTGCTGGCCGATCTGCGCAAACTACTGCTTGGCAACCTGCAATCCGGCGGCCTGAGCAAGCGAGCCGCCGAAGAAGCGCTTGGCGCCGATCCCCGCGATATTGAAATAAACCTGCGCGCGCTGCTGCAAAATACTCAATCCGGTCCGTTCTTCGATCAGACGGGTCGGGCAGCCGCCGCATCGGATTCTCTATGAGCGAACTTCTCCAATCCGGGCTCCATCCTGACGCTGATCATCTCAGCGCTTTCGTAGAGCGTGCACTGCCTGCCGGCGAGCGGGAGCGGACGCTGGCTCATCTGGCCGTCTGCCCGCAGTGTCGCGCCGTCGTCGCTCTTTCGCTGCCTCCGGTTGATGAGTCCGTCAATCCGCTGCCCGAGGCGTCTAGGGGCCGCTGGCTCTCCGGCTGGAATCTGGCCTGGCCGACCGCCGTGGCGCTGGCTGCAACGATCCTCTTCACCATCTACGTCCATCGCGCCGCCACGACACGGAGCGCCCCGGCCCAGATGGCCGTTTCCCAGCATTCCGCGCCTGCTGCCCAGCCATCTCGCGCGTCTGAACCTGCGCCGTCCCGCTCTGCCAACCCGCAGCCTACAGGCCGGACCGAGGGCAACGGGGGTGCTTCGACTCAGCAGAACGGCACTCAGGAAGAGAAACCGCGGACGATTGCCTTGCTCCCCATAAGTGGGCGGAATTTGACTGCCCTGGCCACGCCTCCTGCCGCGCCGGGCGAAGCCCGCAAACCGGCAAATATCCTCATGGTTACCCAAAAGGAGGCTCCGGCCGAAACGGTTGCGCCGCAAGCGGCATTCGGAGTCGCTGGCTCGATAGGTCAGAGCGGGGGCACGGCGCAGGCTCCGATGGCTTCCGCCGATTTCTTGTCCAATCGCAAGATTGTTATCAGCTCCGGCATTGCGCCCAAGGTCAAAGCCGCCGCGCAGTCTTCGGCAACATTGTCGCTGCCTGCTTCAGGAACAAGCAGCGGAACCGCTCTGGTCACGGTCGCGGATGCAGCGGTAACTGCCCCCTCGAAAGCGGCCGGCGCGGCGAAGGCTCAGGCGAAAGAGCTTGTCCAACCTGTTCTCCAGTCCCAACCTCCCAGTCATCGCTTGCCCAGCCGTCTTCCGGTCGTTTCGATAGCGGCGCATGAGCGCCTGGTTCTGGCCATCGACGCGCAGAACGCGGTCTTCTTGAGCAACAACGCAGGCAAGCGCTGGAAGGCGGTTCGCGCGCCATGGACGGGCCGGGCCGTGAAAGCCGCACTGATCTCTTCCGAGACTGGGAGAGGGTGGAACTCTGGAGCGATTCAGGCGGGGGCGGCGGGCGCGCTCTTCTCTGCCAATGCCCCGGTGGCGGAGAAAGCGGACGGCAGTTTGGCCGGCGTGGTGGCGGACGCGACGGGCGCTGCCATTCCCGGCGCATCCGTGATCGTGGATAGCTCTGCAACTCATGCGGCGCGCACCGTGAAGACGGATTCCTCGGGCCGTTATGTGGTGAGCGGTCTCGCGCCGGGAGCTTATGAAGTGGAAGCCGCGGCCCCCGGCTTCAGAAAGCAAAAGCTCTCCGCCGTCACCGTAGCCGCTAACCGCGAGAGCGCGGCGAATCTCTTCCTTTCCGTGGGCGCGGTCAGCCAGGCAGTGACCGTGAGCGCCTCGCAGGTCGAGATCGAGACCACGAGGCCGCCGGCCGGCGAGATTGCCTCCTCCGCGAAGACGGCCGCAAAGCCCGCCGCTTCCGCCACGCCTCCGCCAGTCTTCGAGATCACCACCGACAGCGGTGAACGCTGGACAAGCGCCGACGGGCTGACCTGGACGCGCAAATAGACTTATTGTTTTTTCCTTGCAAGTTTCTCTGGATGCGGCGTTCTCAGGTCAGACAAGCCGCTGGCTGCACCTCGCCTGGCGGCCCACAGGAGAAACCGCATGATCCTCCGCCGTCCCGATCTTTCGCTTCGACTGGTCCGTTTATTCGCATCGATTCTGCTGTTCGCCGCCGCCGCGCTCTCGCAGCAGCCGGAGCGGCGAATGGTAGCGGCTTATGAGCACGGAAGCCTCGCCGTCACCATTCCTTACCACGCGGAGCAGCCAGGCTCGGGCCGGCTGGTCGTCGAGATTCTCGACCCGGAGGACCACACGCTGGGCCGCACGGAGGGCGATGTCCAGATCACCAAAGGCGACGGCACCTGGGAGCGGATGATTCGCCCCGCGGAGCCTATTCCTTTCGATGAGATCGTCTGGCAGCGCGTCCGCTACCGCTTCGAATCGAACAGAGGCGACCGCGGCACAATTGAGGGCGTGGAATCCATCTCGCAGATTCTCAGCCGGCCGGTCGTCCATATCCTCGGGCAAAAGGAGTTCCTTGCCGGCAGCCGCGCCGCCATTCGCGTCATCGTCTTCGACTCCAACAGCAACCGGGCGCAGACGGGGGCGCTGCACATCGATCTTCTGGTTCCCGGCCGGGAGCCGCTCACGCTCTTTGCGGGAAACCTCAACCGCCGCGGCACCGTCGAAGCCGGCTTCCGCTTTCCCGCTGAACTAGCCGGCAGGTACACACTGCGCTTCGTGGCTGAGACTCCCATCGGCTCAACCGAAACCACCGAACCTGTCGAGCTGAAGGACAAAGCATCGATTCTTCTCACCACCGAGAAGCCCCTCTACCAGCCCGGCCAGACCATCCATGCTCGCGCGCTGGCGCTGGACCGCACCAGTTCCCAAGCCGCAGCCGGCCGTAAGCTGACATTTGTGCTGGAGGACTCGCGCGGCAACAAGGTCTTCCGCAAAGCTACCGAGACCGATAGCTTCGGCATCGCTTCTGCAGAGTTTGCTCTGGCCGATGAGGTGAATCTCGGCGCTTATCACCTGCGCGCGCTGATGGGCGATCCGGAGGCGCCAGCGAATACCGCCGAACTGACGCTCTCGGTGGAGCGTTACGTCCTTCCTAAGTTCAAAGTGGAGATTGAGTTCCCACAGAAAGACGGCAAGCCCCGGCGCGACTACCGCCCTGGCGACCACGTTACCGGCACAGTGCGCGCCAACTACTTCTTCGGCAAGCCCGTCTCTCATGCCGAGGTCGCCGTCAAAGCCAAGGGCATGGACGTTGCCGTATTTGAGGCGGCTACTTCTAACGGCAATACGGACGACAGCGGCGCTTATCGCTTCGATCTCACGCTTCCCGGTTACTTCGCCGGACGGCCGCTCAGCCAGGGCGCTGCCAGCGCGCTCATTGAGGCCAGCGTCAAAGATTCCGCCGCGCACACGGAAATCCGCGGCGAACCCATCACCGTCAGCCAGTCGCCGCTGCTGATCACAGCGGTTCCCGAGGGCGGAACGCTCATCCCCAACATCGAGAACGAAATCTTCCTTCTCAGCTCCTATCCTGACGGCAGGCCAGCTCGCACTGTGTTCATCGTCCATCTTCCCGGCTCCCCGGCGCGCGGCCCGGAGCAGGCTCAGGATCGGCAACTCACCACCGACAGCTCCGGCATCGCCGTCCTGCGCCTCAACCCCGGCGCCGGCATCGATTCACTGCGGGTCGAAGCCGACGATCATCGCGGCAACAGCGTTTCCACATCCGTTCCCCTCCAGACCCGCGGCGGCGCGGACCAGATTCTTCTTCGCGCGGATCGCGCCGTCTTCAAGGCTGGCGACCGCGTTCAGCTCAAGGTGCTTTCCACCCGCGCCAGGGGCACGGCTTATATCGACTTTGTCCGCAACGGCCAGACCATCCTTACGCGCGACCTCGAGATTGAGAACGGAGAGGCGGCGCTCGCCGTGGACGCCACCCCGGAGATGGCCGGCACGCTCGACATCCACGCCTATCTATTCGGCGCCAACGCTCAACCTGTCGCAGACCATCGCCTGATCTTCGTCCAGCCCGCCGACGAGTTGAAGATCGAGACCACCGCTGATGCCCCGGTTTACCGGCCTGGCGCAGAGGCCCGCATTCGCTTCCACGTCACCAACGCGCGCGGCGAGGGGGTCAGCGCTGCCATTGGTTTGGAAGCCGTCGATGAAGCAGTCTTCGCGCTGGCGGAAAAGCAGCCGGGCTTTGCCAAGGTCTTCTTCTACCTGGAGCAGGAGTTGCTGAAGCCGCGCTACGAGATTCATTCGCTCTCCATGAACGGAGTGGTCGCGAACGCTGGCAACGAGGAAAACGATGCGCACGACCGTGCGGCCCGCGCGCTTTTCTCGGCAGCCGAGACCGTGAATCCCCACCCTCTCGACACCGAGGCAGGACGCATCCTGCCGCAAGCGGAATACCAGGAGTACGTGCAGCGCTACCAGGCGGCATTCCTTGACCAGGTCAGGCAACTGGCCGAAATGCTCAACGAGAAGCCCTCGAACCGTCTGACAAATGAGGAGATTGTCGATCGATTCCAACAGCTTACCCTCAAGGACGGCTCACATCCGCACGACGCATGGAACACGCCCCTTCGCATCGAACCGGCGAACTGGCGCTGGGGTAGTGACAGCATCTTCCTCGTCCGCAGCGCCGGACCGGATCGCCAGTTCGGCAACGCCGACGATCTGACCGTCTATCTCCGGGCAGGCTCTGGAGGCGTTGTCAATCAGCTCGGCCAGAACAGTTCAGCCGGTCTCCACATCGAACATGATCGCGGCCCGGTAAACAGCCAGGCCGAAGTCACCGGCACGGTCGTCGATACCACCGGAGCCGTCATTCCGACCGCCGCCGTCACTCTTGTGGAACTCTCCACCGCCAACAAGCGCACCGCTCGCGCCAACGGCGCCGGTCAATTCACCTTTGCCGGCCTGCCCGCCGGCCGCTATCGCACAACGATTCACGCCACCGGATTCAGAAGTGCATCAACCACTTTCTCGCTGCAGCCGCGCGACCGCGCCGTTCTCTCCGTCACCTTGCAGATAGGCGCGGTATCCGAGATGGTGACGGTGCAAAGCCCGGCGAACATGAACATGATGGTGATCGATGCGGCAGCGCCGGCGGCTGTCTTTGGCGTTGCCGGCATGGAAGGAGCCGGAGCAGGAGCGATGGGCGCAATCTTCGCGGACAAAGAAGAGCTCAAATTGAAAGCCGCCAACCCGATCAGGGTCAGCCAGGCGCTGACAGGCCGCAACGTCGCAGCCCTCGGCAAAGAGTCCTCGCCCGCCGCCCCGCACGTTCGCTCATGGTTCCCCGAGGCGCTCTACATCAACCCCGAGATTCTCACCGACGGCCACGGCGACGCCAGCATCTCCATCCCCATTGCCGACTCCATCACCACCTGGCGCATGGCCCTGCTCGCCTCCACGCAGTCTGGAGCCCTGGGCAGCGCCAACTCGAGCCTCAAGGTCTTCCAGGACTTCTTCGCGGACCTCGATCTGCCCGTCACGCTCACCCAGGGCGATCGCGTCTCGATCCCCGTCGCCCTCTACAACTACTCCGGCAAACCCGGCAAAGTCAGTCTGAAACTCCAGCCTGAAGACTGGTTCTCACTGGACAACGACGCCTTTGAAAAGAGCGTATTTGTCGAATCAGGCCAGGCCGGCGGCGCGCAGTTCACCCTCAGCGCCAGGCGCATCGGCAAATTCAAGCTCACGCTTTCGGCGAGCATGGACGGCGCGAATGGCAGCGGCAGCCGGGAAGATATTGTCGTCCGCGAGATCGAGGTCATCCCCAACGGCCGCGAGCAGAATCTCGTCTTCAATGGCCGGCTCGACGGCCGCGTCCACCACGATCTCAACTTTCCCGCCGGCGCCATTCCCGACGCAACCAGCATTCTGGTCCGCCTCTATCCCGGCCCGCTGAGTCAGGTCATCGAGGGCATGGATAGCATCCTGCGCATGCCCGGCGGCTGCTTCGAACAGACCTCGTCGAGCACATACCCCAATGTTCTTGCGCTCGACTACATGAAGCGCACCGGCAAGCTTACCCCGGAGATTCACGCCAAGGCCGAGGGCTACATCGCCAACGGCTACCAGCGCCTGCTCACCTTCGAGGTTCCAGGCGGTGGCTTCTCCTGGTTTGGACAGGCGCCGGCCAACAAGATTCTCACCGCCTACGGCCTCATGGAGTTCAACGATATGTCCAAAGTCTCGGATGTCGATTCGAGGCTCATTGAGCGCACCCGCGAGTGGCTGGCCAGACAGCAGCAGCCCGACGGCAGTTGGAAGCCCGACACCTCTTTCATCAACGAGGGAGCAACCAATCGCTACAACTCCGACGTTCTGCGCATCACCGCCTACATCGCCTGGTCGCTTGCCAACACCGGCTACCGGGGCCCGGCTGTCGAGCGCGCCAGGCGCTTCATCGACTCCCAATCCGCGTCCAGGCCCGATGCCTACACGCTGGCCATCCTCGCCAACTTCGCCGCGGATTACGGCGCGGATCGCGAATTCACCCGCCGCTCCATGCAGGCTCTCATTGATGCACGCACGGAAAAGGACGACCAGGTCTTCTGGAGCGCCGAGGAAACCGGCGTCTACTCCACCGGGTCGAGCGCGGCTGTTGAAACCACGGGCCTCGCCGCGCAGGCCCTGCTCAAGTGGGGACAGGCCTCCGAGATCGTGCGCAAATCTCTCGGCTTCCTCTCCCAAAAAAAGCAGGCCTCCGGCAACTGGGGCACAACCCAGGCCACCATCATGGCCCTGCGCGCCCTTCTGCTCGCATCGCAACTCAGTGCATCGGATGTGCACGGCACTTTGGCGGTTCTGCTCGACGGAAGCCCCGCCGAAACCCTCAAGCTGACCGCCGAGAACAACGACCTGCTTCACCAGTTCGTCTTCAAGGGCATCGACGCGCGCAAGCCGGCCTCGATCGACCTCAGCTTCGACGGCGCCGGCACGCTGGCCTACCAGGTTGTCGGCCGCTCCTTCATTCCATGGACTGAAAAGCCAGCCTCTGAGGCTCTCTCGATCGATGTGGCCTACGACCGCACTCGTCTCGTCCAGAACGACATTGCCACCGCTACGGTCTCCGTCCGCAACAATCTCACCAAGACCGCGAACATGGTGATGGTGGATCTCGGCATTCCTCCCGGCTTTGAGTTGCTCAGCGAAGACCTGCAATCCTTTCAGGAAAAGACCGCCTCGGCCCAGAGCGGCCGCCTGGAGAAGTTCTCGCTCACGGCCACGCAGGCCATCCTCTACTTCAACGCGCTCTCTTCAGGGCAGACCGTAACCATGAGCCTTCGCCTGCGCGCCAAATACCCCATCCGCGCCCGCACTTTTGCCTCGCACGCCTACGAGTACTACGATCCCGACATGAACTCCACGGCACGGCCCGTGCAACTCGAGGTCTCAGATCGCTAAGGCATTGTCATGGATGATGCGGGGTTCTGGCTGCCCCACCCTTTGTTCTTGCGGTTAGGGTGGGGCGCCACGAAGTTCCCATTGCAGGAATGTCGAAGCCGCTCTAGACCTGTCCGGTCATGGCGTAGAGAATCGCCCGTGCGGTCGAGTCTTCATCGGCGCGCGAACTGATCATCAGGTCGTAGAGGTGGGGATTGTTCCAGGCCTTGCCGAAGTACTGTTGCAGATATTTGGCGCGCTCCTCATCCACGGTGCGAATGCGCTGCTCGATTTGAGCGCACTTCTCCAGGCGGAGGCGCAGGCGCGCGACGCGCTCCTTCAACGGGGCATAGACAAAGACGTGATACACGTCGGGCTTGTGTTGCAGCACGCACTGCGAGCCCCGGCCCACAATCACGCAGTTGCCCTCGGCATGGGCCTGTTCGATGATCTTCCGCGAGATCTTCACCATCTCCTCGGCGTCGAAGACGGAGTCCTCGCCGAGTTCGAGGCCGGCGGCCAGGGCGGCCGAGCGCATGGCCTGCTGGTTGATGCGACGCAGCCAGGAGACGACGTGTTCATCGTAGGGCTGCACCACCTTTGAATCCACGTGCGCCGCGTAGGCGATGGCGTCAATGATGTCTTTGTCCAGCAACTTCCAGCCCAGCCACCCGGCAATGGTCTCTGCGATGCGTCCTCCACCGCTGCCAAACTCCCGGTTGACTGTCAATACGCGGTATTCCACTTTTCCCTCCCGCAAAAACAGGCAACAGTCCACCTTACTCCTGTCCGAGCGTTCTTTCCAGTTCGGCGCGCGCCGTGCTGCGTTCCATCTCCGCCTGAAAGAGCTCCGCCTCGGCCTCGGCCAGTTTCGCCTCGGCCTCCTTCAGCGCGGAGGCGTTCACGGTCTTCGCCTCCGCCTGGTTGGCCGTGATGCGCCGCATCTCCGCCCGCGCCTCCACGCTCTCCCGCGCGGCTTCCAGGCCGGTCTCAGCGCGCCGCACCTTGCGCACGCTCTTCTCAATCTCCACACGCACGCGATTCTCCGCGTGGCGAAGATTCTCCTGCGCTTCGGCCACCTGGGCTTGGCGCTCATGCACCTGCCCGGTGCGCTTGCCAAACTCGGCCAGCGTCCAGTCCATCTTCAAGCCCACCGCGCCGTTGTTCTCCGTCAGCAGCGGCACGCCATCCTGATGGATGTACTGCGCAAAGGCACCGATCTCCGGAATGAACTCAGCGTGCGCCGCGCTCAGGCCGGCCTTTGCCTTCTTGAGTGTCTGTTGCGCCGCGGCAACCTCGGGATTGTGCTCGATCGCTTCTTTTTCAAGGTCGCCCGCCGTCACATCGGAGGTCTCTACCTGCGGCGCCGCCAACTCGACTTCGGTGTCCAGGGGAAGTCCCGCCAGGTCGTCGAACTCCACCTTCATGTCGGAGATGGCGTCTTCCAGCGACCCAAGCCCATGACGCGCCTCGGCAATCTGCGCCTTGCCCTCCAGAACCTTCAACTCCAGCACCGCTCCGGCTTCCACTCCGTTGCGCGCCTCGTCCAACTGCTCTTCTCCCGCCGCGATGTGCAGTTCCGCCGCCTGTTTCCGCCGTTCAGCCGAGAGCAGGTTATAGTAAAGCTCCTTCATCTTCAGCGCGACTTCATCTTCGGCCCGCCGCGCATCGCTCCGTGCAATGCCCGCCTCCGCATGAGCCACGGCGACTCCGGCATGAATTTTGTAGAACTGGGTAATCGGCTGCGCCGCCGTGGTTGTGCTCAAGACAAAATTGTGGTGCCCCAGGGGAAGTGAGGCATTTCTTCCAGGAACAGGGCCAGGAACCGGGTACACGCCCAGGGCTCCCATCGGAACCTCCATGTGTTCGATCTCCCGGAGGTGCGCGGCCTCGGTGTCGTTGCTCAGCACCGGAAAGTAATTGGCCCGCGCCTCGGTCACCTTCGCATCCATTTCCTTGGTTTTCAGTCGTGCCATCTTCACCATCGAGTTTTGTTTCGTGGCCAGGGCAACAGCCTCATCCAAGGTAATGCGCCGCGTCTCGCCTTGCGCCACGCAGGTAAGCGTCGGCAGGAAAAGCATTAGCAGGAGAAGCAACAGACGCTGGGTGCCCCATCCTTGCCGCGTCTTTGCTTTTGCGGCAAGGGTGGGAAACCACGAACCCCAACCGGAATGAACGCCGTCTCCCTCCGCTGAGGCGGCCGGGTGCCCCAGGTCCCGCTTTTGGGACTTGGGAGACCGAGAGTGTTTATGCACCACCACAAACAGAACCGGAATAGCCACCAGCGTGAAGAACATCGAGCCCAGCAGCCCAAAGGCAATCACGCTGGCCAGCGGTGACCACAGGCTCGAACCGGAGAGGATCATGGGAATGACGCCTACCGCGGCAGCCGCCGAAGTAAGGAAGATGGGCCGCAGCCGGCGTTCGCCTGCCTCCAGCGCCGCCTGCTCCAGTTCCACCCCGCTTTTCATCCGTTCGTGAATGTAATCGATGAGGATGATGGAGTTTCTCACCACCAGCCCGCCCACGCTGACGATGCCGATAAACGCCGTAAAGCCGAATGTGTTGTGCGTAACCAGCAGCCCGAATGCCGCGCCCGGCAGCGCCAGCGGAAATGCCGCCATCACGATCAGCGGATCCACAAGCGTGCGGAATTGGAAGAGCAGAATCAGGAAGATCAGCACCATGCTGAGCATGAGCGCATTCTGCATCTCTCCGGAGATTTCCTGCTTGTTCTCATACTCGCCTCCGTATTCGATGTGGTAACCCTGCGGCAAGGCCATCGCGTCCAGTTGCTTGCGCGCGTCGCCCAGGATCTCGCTCGCCAGCCGGTGATCGCCTGGGAAGGCGCGGACGGTCAGCGTGCGGACGCCGTTTCTGCGCACAATCCTGCCCGGCTGCCATTCGGAATCGAGCGACGCCACCGCCTCCAGCGGAACCCTTGCTCCGGTTACGGGGGACATGACATATGTATCGGCCACATTCTGGAAGCTCTGCCTCTCCGCGGGGTCGAGGCGCAGAACCACATCCACGCCGCGGTCGCCCTCCCAGAACGTGGTTACCGGGGCGCCTTCAAAGCCCACTGCCAATTGCTGCGCGATGGCGGCATTGGTCAATCCGATCCGGTTGGCCACCTCCTCGCGCACATTCACGCCCACTTGCCATGCATCCTCGTGCCAGTCGGTATGGATGTACGTCGCCCCCGGCGTATGCCGGAAGACATCCTCGACCTGGTTGCCCAGCGTTTCCAGCGTGCCTATGTCGTCTCCGGAAATCCTCACTTCAACCGGAGCCTCCATCACCTGTCCCTGCTGCAACTCCTTCACAAAGACCTTTGCCTCGGGAGCCACATCGGGCAGCCGTTGCCGCAGCTCTGCCACCAGTTGCGGCGTTCCCTTCACGCGTTTCGTGTTCACCAGAATCTGCGCGTAGTTCGCGGCCGGCGCCTGCGGGTTCACGTTGTAGTAGAAGCGCGGCGCGCTCTCGCCCAGGAAGCTGGTGTACATCTTTACCAGCGGCTCCTGGCTCAGAACCCCTTCAATGCGGCGCACGGCTGCGTCGGTGGCCTCGATCTTTGAGCCCTCCGGCAGCCACACATCCATCACGAACTGGTCCCGTTCAGCCAACGGAAAGAACAGTTGCGGCACCAGGCGCAGAATTCCCAGCCCTGCCACAAAGGCCAGTACGCTCGACACCAGAACCATCTGCTTGTGCTCCATAGCCCAGGTGATGATGCGGTTGTAGCTCCTCTGCATGTGGTCCAGGGGCGTGAGCTTGCGCTCCGCGCCGGAATCCGCCTGTTCGTGATCCACCAGGCCCTGGCGGATGAAGAAGCGAGCCATCAGCGGCGTCAGCAGCATGGCCACAAAGAAGGAGGTGCCCAGCGAAATAGCCACCGCAATCGGCAGCGCGCTGATGAACTCGCCTACTGCGCCAGATAGCATGAGTAGCGGCGCAAAGGCCGCGATGATGGCCAGCGTCGCAGTCAGAACCGGAACGGCCATCTCCGTGGCGCAGCGCTCCGCCGCCTCCTCGACAGGCACTTTCCTGTCCAGCAACCCCACATAGTTGTCGACAATCACGATGGCGTTGTCCACCACCATCCCCAGCACCACGATCAGCGCGGCAATCGACACCTGTTGCAGCTCGATTCCGCACGCGTCCAGCATTCCGAAGGTCATCGACACCGACACCGGAATCGCGATGGCCGAGACCAGCGCCACGCGCATCGGCAGCAGCAGCATCGTAACCAGAATGACCGCCACGATGGCAATGCCGAATTCACGGAAGAAATCGCCGATGCGCTCGGAAACAACCTTGGGCTGGTCGGCCACCAGGTCCAGCTTCACATCCGGCGGCAGAGTTGCCTGAACACTCTTCAGCGTTGCGCGAAGCGTGTTGCCGAAGTCCACAATGTTGTTGCCCTCGTGCATCTCCACAGCCAGCAGAATTGTCTGCTCGCCGCCGATGCGCGCGTACTCGGCGGGGTCCTTGTACACCCGCTCCACATTGGCCAGATCGCCGATGTAGACCGGCAGGCCGGTGGGCGAAACATCCACCATCATCCGCCTTATCTCGTCTTCGGTTTTGAAGGCGCCGCCGGACTCGATCGGCACCTTGCTCTGCTCCGCCGGCACGCGGCCCGCAAACTGCACCGTGTTGCGCCCTTGCAGCGCGCCCATCACCTTTAACGGGTTCACGCCATACTGCGCCAGCCGCTCCGACGAAGTGCCGATCTCGATCTCTTCCTTCTGATCGCCGATGCGCTTGATCTTCGAGACCGCCGGAATGGCGCGCAGCCCCGTCTCCACGGTCTGCGCGTAGTCCTTCAACTCTCTCGGCCCATAGTGGCCGCCATGCACCGCAATCAGCGCCGCAACGGTGTCGCCGAAGTCCGAATCGACGATCGGCCCCCGCACGCCGGCCGGCAATTCGGTGGCCTTCAGTTGCGCCATATCGAGGCGCAGCTTTGACCAGAACTCGTCCGAATCCTTGACTTGCTTGTTCAGCTCGACATTGACGATCACCATGCCGTTGCGGGTGGTAGAGAAGGTCTTTTCGCGGCGGACTTCCTCAAACCGGAAGAGCCGTTCTTCAATCTTGCGCGTGACCTGGTCTTCCACCTCCTGGGAGGTGGCGCCGGGATAGATGGCGGCGACAATGCCGGTGTGGATGGTGATCTTGGGGTCTTCGCGGCGTGGCATGGTCAGCAGGGCATAGAACCCCGCCACGAACAACATGCCGGAGAGAACCAGGGTCACCTGCGGATAACGCAGAGACGCACGGACTGGGTTCACTGGCCGCCTCCGATGATCTTCGCCGGCGAGCCTTCGCGTACGTTCTGCTGGCCTGCCACCACCACCTGCTCGCTGCCGTCGAGCCCGTTGCGAATTTCGACTTCATTGTTGACCAGTGCACCGACTTCCACCCGCCGCGCGTACACCCTCTGCCGCGTAGGCTCAACCACGTACACCTGCGTTACGCCCCGCGCATCGCGAATCACAGCGTCGCCGGGCACGGTGATCGCGTTCACCATCGCCGAACCGTAGATCCGCGCCTCGGCCACCATCCCGGCGCGTAGCAGCCGCTGGGGATTCTCGACCGCAATCTTCACCGTGTAAGTGCGCGAGGACGGATCGGCCGTCACGCCCACCGCCTCGACCTTGCCCTCAAAATCTCTGCCGAGCGAGGGAATCGTCACCGTAGCGCGCGCCCCCTGCTGCACCTTGCCGATTTCGGACTCCGGAATCGCCACGCGCACCTTTACCGGGTTCAGGTCCAGCACCCCGATCACCGGCGTCCCGGCTCCCACCGTATCGCCCACATCGATCCGCTTCATCCCCACAAAGCCCGCAATCGGCGCCCGCAGTTGGCAATCCGCCAGCCGCTTTTGCGCTTCGTGCATCTGCGCCGCCGCCGCGTGAAATTGCCCTGTCGCGGCTTCCTTGTCCTGCGTCCGCGTGCCTTGCTTCGCCATGTCGTACCGCTGCTCGGCCGCCTGGTAGCCGGCTTCAATCTTCTTGAAGTCGTTCGCCGCCAGGCTCTTGTGGTCGTAGAGATACTTCATGCGGTTGTACTCGTCCAGCCACCGCTCGTAATCGATGCGCGCCTGCTCCAGTTCCTGCGTGCGCGGCCCTTCCTGCGCCTTGCTGCTCACAGCCCGCGCCGCATCGGCCTGTCCCTTGGCCGCGTCGTAGCCGTTGCGGTAGTCCGTCGCATCCAGCTCCGCCAGCACCTGGCCCTTCTTTACCGCCTGGCCCTCTTCCACAAAAACCTTCGCCACGCGCCCGGCAATCTGAAATGCACCCTGGGCGGTCACGTTGGCTTCCACAGCCCCGCTGGCCGCCACTGAGACCGGCTGCTGAATTCGATTCGGCACGCGCACCCGCACTGGAACCGGCTGGTCGGCAGCCACCGGGGTCTTCGGCCCGCAGCCTGCCAGCGGAAGCAGGGCAAGCAGGCATACGGCGGTGAATTCCGCAGCTTTCAGCGGGCGCGGTTTTAGCCGTGCCGACAACTGGAAAATTGAATGAAAAAGTCTGGTTTCGGTCATGATTTTTCTTCCTTGACAAGAATAGAATGACACGTCATTCTATTCTTGGCAAGAGGAGACAATAGAAAAATGGTTTACCGCAAAACCCCCGCCACCGAAGCCCGCAAGAACGCCCGCCGCAGGACGATTCTCGATTCCGCAACGCGGCTCTTCGGCAACAACGGCTATCACGCCACCACCGTGCCCATGATCGTGGCCGAGGCGGGCAGCTCCGTGGGCAGCTTTTACGCCCACTTCCGCAACAAGGAAGACATCTTTGCGGCAATCCTCGAAGCTCTTGGCCGCAAGGTGGAGGACGTGATCCAACAAGCCAGGGGCAGCCAACCTGATCCCATGACGGAGATTCCTCATGCGGTCGAGTTGCTGTTTCTCTTCCTCGCCGAGAACCCAGGAGAAGCGCGCATCCTCATCGTCGAGTCTTCCGGCCTGAGCCCACGTCTGGAGGAGGTGCGCCGCAACATCCTCCGCCGTCAGGCCGAGCAGGTATGCCACTCGTTTGAATTGGCCTCCGGCGCCATTTTCGTTGCCGATCGAGCCATCGCCGCCCGCTGCCTGGTGGGCGCCGTCTTTGAGGCGCTCACCAGCTGGCTAGAACAGAGCCCCGCCGAGCGCGCTCCAGCAGCCGAGGTCGCCCGCGCCGTAGCCGACTACAATCTCCGCGCCCTGCGCCGCTAGATTTAGAGCGGTTCTCCCTTTGCAATAGGGTTGACAGGCTCTAGTCCTTCAGAACCCGATCGACGGTTTCAATGTCAACCAATCCGTTGCACCCGTAAATCGCCGGAAGTACCCGGTCCGCCGGGTAAGTGCGCCGCAGTTCAGCTACCTTTTCCGTGCCGGAACGGTACGCCGGAAGATACATTCTGCCCAGCAGCGGATGCCGTCCCCAAGCGCCGGACAGCTTGTCGGCGCGTTCCTCCGTAACCAGAAAATCGCGACGCAGCGTGGCCGCAACTTCCGGCTGCGGTCTGCCTTCGCCCCAGGTCAAATACGATGACTGGTTTTTGGCGTCATCCTGCAAAAGGGCCAGCAGCACGCCGATCTGCAGCTCTTCGTCTGGCAGCTGATCCACTTCGGTGACGCCGTGTGCAATCAGAATCGCGTTGTTGGCGAGCCCTTCAAACAGCGTGGCGGCGCGCGTGTTCATGGTAAGAACCGTGGCCTCGAAGCCCGCCTTTCCGCGCACATACAGGTCCTGCAGATAGGCAAAGGTGGTCACGTGCCCTGGCACAACCTCGTGACTTACAAGCTGCTCAAATTCAGGAAATGAAATCTGCAGCGAAGCGTTGATTTCGTAGCTTGCTTCGTATTGAGGAGTGCCGTCGGCGTTGCGCGCCCGCCCGATGTAGTTCATCGAGCCGGAAAACCAGGCATCTTTGATGGCGAGAAAATCGATGTTCGCCCTCGGCACCCGCGCAAGTTCCTGGGGAAGGTATGGCAGCAGATTCTTCGCGCTGAGGTTATCGAAGTGCGCGATCACTGCCGCGCCCAGTGCGCGCACCGAGGCCATGGGGCTCACACGCTCGCGGCGCCAGGCGTCGACAGCCTCCAGCAACCCGGCAGCATTGGACGAGGCGTGCCCGGCGCGGCCCAGCAATTCGGCGACGCGCTCGCGTTTCTTCTCCGGATTGGAAGGCTCAGGCGGCTTGGCTGTCGAAGCCTCCACCGCGCGGGCGTAGGGCACTGGATCGCCCTTGCCCAGGACCTCCATGGCGAGATCCAGCATGGTCTCCAGAGAAACCGCCATCCCGGTCAGATAAGGCTCGCGCAGTCCGCCCATCTTGGCGGCCTCCGAGCGAACCCCGGCGATGGCCTGGGGAAGGTCCACCGCGCGCAGGTACTCTTCCACGGCCTCCCGATTCTTCACCGATACGCCGCCGGCCTGCCGCAGCCGCGCCGCCGTTGGGTGCGTGTATGCAGCGGGCAAAGGCTCATCGGAGAACCAGGAATCGGCAATGAAGCGCCCCGTGCCCGAGGGGCACAGAACGTCGCCGCCCCAAAGTGTGTCGATACCTAAAACTGCGTCGGCAATGTACTTTTCTGCTTGATCCATGGCTTACACCTTCTCCTTCTTCACGGAACGGAACCATACGTACAAACAAAGACCGATAAATAGCAGCGCGGAAACCGGTTGAGAGACGGCATCGTTGGAGTAGAACGCGGTGGTGATCAGATCCTCGCGATACCAGTGGAAGAGCTTGAGGGACGCGCCCAGAACGCCGCCCAGCGCGCCGCCGGCCATCAGGCCCGAAGCCAGGATAACCCCGCGCTCGCGAATCCTGCCGCCCTCCTCGCCGCCTGCCTTCTCTGAACGCCGGTTGATCAGGTGAGACATAAATCCACCCGCCAGCACGGGCGAGGTGAGCCCCAGCGGCAGATACATGCCCAGGGCGAAGACCATGGAAGACTTGCCCAGCATCTCCAGCACCAGCGTGACCATGGCGCCGATACCAAAGAGCATGTAGGCAACCGGCTGGTTGTTCATGAATCCCACCACCAGAGCTTTCATGATGGAAGCCTGCGGCGCGGCCAGAATCTGTCGCGTGTCTCCCGGCGCCGCCTCTCCGAACTGATAGACATGTGCCAGCAGGATGATGGTCAACCCGGCGGTGATTGCGGCGGCAATGACGCCGATGAATTTAACCTTCTCCTGGGCCGCTGGCGTGGAGCCGAGCCAATAGCCCGTCTTCAGGTCGGTGATGAACTGGCCTGACACGCACAGGGCGGTGCACACCATGCCCGCAATGGCCATCACGAAGAACATTCCGGTGGTTCCCGAGAGGCCAAAGCTCAACAGCACCACCGCCGAGATGATGATGGTCAGCATCGTCATGCCCGAGGCCGGATTGTTGGCCGTGGTGGCAATGGCGTTGGCGGCCACCGAGGTGAAGAAGAACGAGAAAAGCAGCGTGAGCACCAGGCCCAGCGCCAACACCGTCCAGGAGACCTGAAGGCGTCCAAAAAAGATTGCCACGCCGATTGAACTGGCGACGACGCCCAGTAGCAGGGATATGACTGGTATATCGCGGTCGGTGCGCTCAGTATGCGGAGCCTCGCCATGGCGGAAGGCGTGCAGCGCGATGCCAAACGACCCGGCCACCACGCGCAGCGATTTAAGGATGCCGATGATGCCGGCCGTGGCAATGGCTCCCACGCCAATGAAGCGCACATAGTTGCGATAGATCTCCACCGCGGTCATCTTGGAGATGGGAATCATGGCCGGATACAAGGTGATGTCGGTGTGGCTGCCGATGAACCAGATCAATGGGACCATCACAAAGCTGGTGAGAACGCTGCCGGCGCAAAAGACCAGGGAGCTGCGCAGGCCCATCACATAGCCCAACCCCATGATGAAGCCGATGGCGTCGAAGCTGAAGACCATCCGGCCCTTGTCCGCCAGGTTGCGGATGACGGGAATGAACTGAAAGTCCAGATACTCCTTCCACACGTGAAATGTGGTGACGAAGAAGTCGTAAACGCCGGCGACGGCGGTTGCCTGCAGCAGCAGCTTGGCCTGTGAGCCGCCCTTCTCGCCGGTGACCAGCACTTCAGTGATGGCCGTCGCCTCGGGAAAGGGCAACTGGCCGTGCATCTCGCGCGCAAAGTAGCGGCGCAGGGGAATCAGGAACAGAACGCCCATGCAGCCGCCCGCCAGGCAGATAAAGATGGTCTCGACCGGATGCGGATCGAGGTGAAGAATGTAGAGCGCGGGAAGTGTGAAGATGGCGCCCGCCACCACGCTGCCCGATGCGGCTCCGATGCCGGTGATGATGACATTTTCAAGCAGGCTGGTGCGGCGCCGAAACACGCGCGCCAGACCGATGGCGAGGATGGAGATGGGGATGGCGGCTTCCATCCCCTGGCCTACCTTCAGTCCCGAGTAGGCCGAGGCTATGGAAAAGATGACGCAAAATACCACGCCCCAAAAAACTGACCGGAGCGTGAATTCCGGTGTTTTCGCCTCCGCGGGTACGATGGGCTGGTAGGATTCGCCGGGTTTCAGCGGCTGGTAGGCGTTTTGCGGAAGTGAATTCGTTTCATTTTCGGTCATCGATCCATGATCCTTTGCCGTCGGCGTCACGGTCCGGCCCTTCAGGCGCCCTGGCTAAAGCAAAGCCAAACCGTTCTCAGGGCGCATTTGTTCCCCAGGATGAACCATGCAGCGCGCCGCTGCGACGGAGCCAATTTTGCGTAAACTCGCACTGGCCAGTGACAGTCTAACTCAACAGAGGCAGAGCCCATCCTTTTACCGAAGCTCTCTTTCGTTTTGAAAAGGCCCAAAACCTACCGCTGCCGGGCTATCGAGCCGATTCTCCGCTGCGCGTTCGTTGCTGTATTCTTTGATGTGATGTAGATGATCCCGTCGTTCACTGGCACGCACTGGCTTCGCGCTTGTGAAGAATTGTGTGCGGGCCGCTCTGGAGGGTTATGAGGTTGCGTACCGCAAGTGTCCTGCTCGCAGGGATTGCCGGCGCCGGTTCCGTTTTTCTGGTGTGCGGAGCCGCATTGTCGCCATCTTCCGCCATGGACAGTGCGCTGCCCGCAAGCCCAGCAGCGAAGATTTCCATCGATTACCCGCTGAATGGCTCCATCTTTCCTCCCGAAATCACGGCTCCCACTTTTCTTTGGCGCGATCCCGGCGACGCGGCAAAGCGGTGGGTGATTGAGGTATCCTTTGCCAACCACTCGGATGAAATCCGCGTGGAGGCAGCCGGCGAGTTCATGAAGGCGGGCGAGAGCGATCCGCGCGCGGGCGAGGCCGCTACGCTGACCCCGGAGCAGGCTGCTACGCGCACCTGGAAGCCGGACGCGGAGACATGGGCGAAGATCAAGCGTCTGAGCGTCAAATCGCCGGCCACGGTCACGATCACCGGTTTTGCGGGCGACGGTTCAAAGCTGCCCGTGTCGAGCGGAAAAGTGACCATCTCCACGTCGCAGGATCCAGTGGGCGCTCCGATCTTCTACCGCGATGTGCCGCTGATGATGTCGTCGGCCGAGCAGAAGGGGCCGATCACGCCGCTGCCGCCATCCGCGCTCCCGCTCATCAAATGGAATCTGCGGAACATCGCCCAGCCTCAGAGCCACACGGTGATGGAGAATCTGCCCACCTGCGCCAATTGCCACTCCTTTTCGCGGGATGGCAAGAAGCTGGGAATCGATATGGATGGGCCGCGGAACGACAAGGGGCTGTATGCGCTGGTTCCGATCTCCAGGAACATGACCATCCGCAATCAGGACATGATCCGCTGGAGTTCCTTCAAGGAGCATCCCGACGTCCTCGGCGCGGAGCCTGAAGTCAAGCGGTTTGGATTCATGTCGCAGGTTTCGCCGGACGGCCGCTACGTGGTCACGTCAATTGGGCCGCCGGACACGAAAGACACCCATGAGAATGAAGCCCCTGGGTTCGCGCCAGGGGTCATCAATCGGCTTTTCAGCATCAACTACAGGGATGTCCGCTTTCTCCAGGTCTTTTATCCCACGCGCGGCATCCTGGCCTGGTATGACGACGTGGAAAAGAAGATGCGGCCTCTGCCCGGCGCCGATGACCCGCACTACGTGCAAACCAGCGCCTTCTGGTCGCCCGATGGAAAGTACCTCATCTACAGCCGCGCGGTGGCCAAGGATCCGTTTCCGGCCGGGGCTCCGAAGCCGACATACGCCAATGACCCGAATGAGACGCAGATTCAATACGATCTCTACAAGATTCCGTTCAACGGCGGCAAAGGCGGCAAGGCGGTTCCGGTCCTGGGCGCTTCCAACAACGGCATGAGCAACGACTTCCCCAAGGTGTCGCCGGACGGCCGCTGGATCGTCTTTGTGCAGAACAAGAACGGGTTGCTGATGCGCCCGGACAGCAAGCTGTACATGGTGCCCTTCGCCGGAGGCAAAGCGCGGCTGATGAAGTGCAACACGTGGCGGATGAACTCGTGGCACTCGTTTTCGCCGAACGGCCGGTGGCTTGCGTTTTCCTCGAAAGCCCGCTCGCCTTACACGCAGCTCATGCTTACGCACATCGACGCCGATGGCAACGACTCCCCCGCGATCATGGTGGACAACACCACCGCGGCCAACCGCGCGGTGAATATCCCCGAGTTTGTAAACATGCCGGTGGATGGGATTGAAAAGATCGACCCGCAGGCGACCGAGTTTTACCGCTTGTTCAACCTGGCCTATGAATTCATCGAGAACAACCAGATGCCCGAAGCCATTCAGGCGATGCGCGGCGCTGTTGAGCGGGACCCGGACGATCCTCTGGCGCACTACGGCCTGGCCACGGCTCTGACGGCAAACAACCAGGAAAGCGAAGCGCTGGGAGAGTACCGCAGAGCCTGCGAACTGAACACCAAGAACGCTTCCTGGTTCGACCACCTCGCGGTATCGCTGGTTGACAATGGCCTGGTGGACGAAGCCATTGCCAACTGGAAGAAATCGCTGGCCATCGATCCTTCCGATGCGGGAGCAGAGGCGGATCTGGGAACGGTGCTATTCGACAACGGCCACACTCAGGAGGGATTCGAGCACCTGCAGAAGGCTGTCAGCATGGATCCCAAGCTCCCGGATGGACACAATCACCTCGGCCTGGCCTTGGCAAAGATGGGACGGATGGACGAGGCCGTCGAGCAATTCCAAAAGGCAATTGCACTCCTTCCCACCTCAGCGGAGTACAGCTTCAATCTTGGGTATGTCCTGGAGCAGCGCGGGGATTTCGCAGGGGCCGTCGACCCGCTTACGAAGTCTGTCGAGTTAAGCGAAAGCAAGAACTGGCACTGCCTCGCCGAGTTGGCGAACGCGTATGACAAGACTGGCCATCCTGCCCAGGCCGTGCAATTCGCGCGCCAGGCGCTCGATCTGGCTGTCCAGGACCACAACGAGCCGCTGGCGAAGAATCTCCGGGAGATTCTCGGACGCTACGAGAGCGAAGGCGCAAAGGCTCCGCCCCAGTAGCGAAAGACTTGCGCCAGCAACTGGTCGATGCCGCGGCGCCTTCATAACTTTTATGAAGGCGCGCCATGTCCCTTTTTGCTCAGCCGTCTTGCAGCTTCAAGTTTGTCCGCCTTTGCCGCGTACGGGATTGCATAGATGAGCAGGCCTTCTGCCATCATCGTCATCATCACCAGTTTTCTCATGGGATCACCTCTCCCGAGTAGAAGCTTTTCGTTGCAGGCGGTGGTTGTAGCCTCGGTCTCGACGACTTCACACTCCTGGACAGCAACCAGCCCGCCAAGATTCTCTCCTTTCGCGCCGTCGAAGGAAGCGTTCAACAGGCCGACCCGCCAATCGAAGTGACCTTGCTCATCGATGCAGAGAACCTCGGGCCCGAGGGTGTCGCGAACGTGTGTCAACAACTCGAGAGGTTTCTGCGCAGGAACGGCGGGCATCTCGCCAGGCCAGTCACGCTTTTTGTGTTAACCAACCAGGGTCTGGATGCCCTGCCCCAGCCTTCCGTGGATGGGAATGAATTGGCCACCAAAGTCAGTGACATCGAAGCCGGGTTGCACAGTATTGGCCGGGGGGCAGGCAATGATGGCCCGGTCGAGCGTTTCCAATTCTCGGTCCAGACGCTCTCGGCGATTGCAGACCATGAGGCAAAGAAGCCAGGCAGGAAGCTGCTGATCTGGGCTGGTCCTGGCTGGCCGATCTTCGATTCGAGCCGGCCTCCAGTCCCATCCAAGGCGCAGTTGCAGTTTTTCTTCGATACAATCGTTCAGCTTTCCACTCGGCTGCGCGAGGCAAGCATCTCCGTCTACAGCGTCTCGCAGGGAACAGGCTACAGCATCTCGCAGGGAACCAGCGATAGAAGACCTATTTCTGCCCAATCAGAAGCGTCTCCATTTCGAGGGGACCATCCTCCCTGGGCTTTGACCGTCGCGGCAAACAGATTCTCGGACCCGCGACCACAATGCTGAATGATGTAGCCTTCGGCGGGTACCACATCTTCCGCTCTGAGTCGCGTGTGCTGAGTGGGGATGACCCTGCACTTGAAGGAAGGTAGGACCTCTTTGTGGCCTGGAAATCGTGCTTTAAGTGCTTCCTTCATGCGACTGACCTGCGCCAAGGGGCCATAGCTGCTAAAGGTCACGTGGATTACAGTCCGCAAGATAGAATGCTTGCTTGAATATCTCCGGGAAGCGTAGGAACCATGTGGCGGAGTAACATTTTGGGAAAGGTGGATAAGGCTATGAGGAGTATGATTCGGACTTTTAGCGTCTTGTCGGTGTTACTCTCTCCTGCACTTCTGCTGGCGCAGCAGACGCTGCCCGCACCCGCGCCTACGCTGAAAGAAACTGCGCGGCTGGTGGTGGTGGACGTGGTGGTGCGCGACGCGCATGGCCAGTTCGTTCACGGACTCACGCAACAGGACTTCAAGGTGACGGAAGACGGCAAGTCCCAGCCGCTCGCCTCCGTTGAAGAGCACGCTTTTGACGCCAAAGCGGCCCCGGCAACCCCCGCGCCCGCGCCGCCAACCGGGAATCTGGCCTTTTCCAACGTGGCCGCACCGGGCGCGGTGTCGGGCGCAATCAACATTTTGCTCTTCGATCTTCTCAATACACCGGCCGGCGATCAGGTCTATGCCCGCAGGCAGATGCTGAAGTTTCTCCAGGGCCTGCCATCGGGCCAGCGAGTCGCACTCTTCGTGCTCTCAAGCCGTTTGCAAATGCTGCAAGGATTCACCGGCAGCTCCGACATGCTGGTCTCCGCGGCAAAGATGCTGGACCCCAAAGACTTCCATCTGCTGCGCTCGCAGGTCCAGCAGGAACTGGAGGCCGACAACCTGCAACGCATGTCCGACGCAATGAGTGGGCGCGACCCCGCAGGCAGCGTCGATCACTGGGCGCAGGACATGGGCCGCGAAGACGCCATTAACTCCGATATCCGTGCACGCTTTACGCTTGCGGCTCTAGGCGAACTGGCGCGGGCCACCAGCGGCTATCCGGGGCGCAAGAACCTGCTGTGGCTCTCAGCCAGCTTTCCCATGGCCGTAGGCGCATGGATGGAAAACAGCCCTAACCCGTACGCGGGAGAAGACGTGGCGCATTCCACCGCCGACCTGCTCAGCATGAAAGAGACTGAAAACCTGATCGCCAGCGCGCAGATCGCTGTCTATCCCATCAGCGTGCTGGGCACACAAATCGAGGGCGTGGGAGCCGAGTCCAATGGGACGGCGGAGACCTCGGCCATCGGCCGTCGCATGGGAACGGACCGGACAGGCCAGTTTACCGGGCGGCAGATCGAGCACTCTACCATGAAAGACCTGGCAGAGCAGACGGGCGGCAAGGCCTTCTACGGCAGCAACGACCTGGCAGGCGCGCTGCAGCAGGGCATCCAGGAGGGATCGAACTACTACACACTCGCCTATGATCCGCAAAACCCGAACTGGAATGGCAAGTTCCGGCAGATTCGCGTGGAGGTGGCGCAGAAGGGCGGCTCGCTCACCTACCGCCGCGGCTACTATGCGCTGCCCGATGCGCTGCCCTCCAGAGACGCCCGACAGGAACTGAATGTTGCCCTGCAGCCGGAGACGCCGGAATCGACCATGGTGCGCCTCAAGGCCCAGGTCGATCTGCCCGGCGAGAACCATGCCACGGTGCAGGTCACTTCGAACATTGATGCCGGCGATGTACAGTTCACAACCGACGCCGGCGGCATCCGGCACGCCAAGCTGCTGGTGACGCTGGTGGCCTTCAATGACGGCTCAAAACAGCCCGACGCTCCGCCGCAAAGCTCAGGCGCGCTGAACATCGATCTGGATGAGCAGCGCTACCAGACCGTGATCCAGCACGGTATCGACTTCCAGTTGGCGTTAGCGCTGAAGCCCGGCAAGTACCGCCTGCGCCTTGGCGTGAGCGACATGAGCAACCACCACATCGGGACGCTCGACATGCCGGTTGACCTTGGCCCGGTGAGCAAGGCAGGCCACTGATCTGGTAAAATTGGCGGCTTCGGCAGGTCCGCTTTCAACTTTCACAGTAAGGAGAAGTTCTTTGAGAAGCTATTTGGCCGCTCAGAAGGCAAACTCTCGGGAGACTGGCGCTCCCAGGTCCCCCAAAATGACAATCCACACGGCCTTTTTCTGCCTCCTGATTGGCTCATTGATACTGCCTGTGCGGCATCTTGGCGCGCAAGAACTCGTTCCCGCTGACGCACTTCAAGGGCAAAGACCTTTGACGCTCGCTAACGGAGTGGCTGAGCAAGAGGACAAGCAGACTCACAACATTGGCCTGCTGACCAGTCTCACCAAGACCGACTTTCGACTTTTTGACAACGGACACGAAGTAGCAATCCAAACTTTCAGCGCGGGGGCCGATTTATCCCGCCCCATCGCCCTATGGTTGATCGTGCAGTGCAATATGGCGCTTCCGGACGATGAGACCTCCGGCTTTATGCGCGGAAAGACCCAGTCCCTCAAGCCTGCCTTGCAACATCTCAACGATGGCGATCTCATTGGCGTGGCGCATTGGTGCGACGATGGTCAGGGAGCAGTCGATGTACCTCTAGGAACCAGCATCGACGACGCCTTGCAAGGCGTCGAAACCGTGCTCGCCGCGAAAGCGAACCTTAACCACAACCCGCAAGGCGAACTCGGCCTTCAGCAAATGGTTCAACAGATTGTCAAGAACACCCAGGCGGCAACACCAGCCCGGTGGCCAGTCTTGCTCTACCTGTTTGGAGATCGCAACGCCACCAGCGATAACCGCCTTGCAAACAGCGTCTTGGCGGATTTTACCGTGACTTCCGGCATGATCTACGGCATGGGGGTTGGAACGAGGGACACAGACCCCCTTGAGGCAATGCGGAATGGTGGGGCCACCTCGAATCTCATCCACTCCTACTGTAAGAGAACGGGTGGCCAATACTATTCAACGCCCCGCACGGAGTTACTGGGACCGACACTCGATTACATCCTCTCCCAGCTTCACCTTCGTTATACGCTCGGCTTTGACCCTGCGAAGCTGGACGGCAAAACTCATGATCTTCGTGTGGAACTAACTAAGGACGCTCAAAAGCGTTTTCCAAAGACGGCGCTGAGGTTTCGCACTGAATACATCCCGCTGGCGCCCGCTCACTGACGATCCGCGGCGTTTTTCGGTTTCTCTGAAGGCAACTGCGACGCAGCGGATTCATGCTATTGTGCTGGTTTGAGCCTACATCAAGTCCTCTTCACAACGGCCATGCTTCCGTCGTTGAAGAGATCCCCGGCGGCCAAGCCCCACGAGACGTGGATGCGGCCTTGAAGGGCATCGATGACATTCTCGCCAAGGGAGTGAGAATGGGCGGCGACCGTTCGGGAGAACTGACGATGCAGCGCATGATTCGCATGGTCGGCGAAAGCACGCGCAAATCGGAGCCGCCCCATTCACTTGGCTTGCAAATCTGGCCGGAAACAGACAACTCTCGTTTGCCCATCGTCCTGTTCCTTTACGGCGATCACTGCGCTACGTTCCCACCGGAAGCCCACGCCATCATCTCGGACGTGCTGGAAACATCCGGCATGATCTTCGGTCTGAGCGATACGATGCACATCTGGGGCTCAGTTCCGAATGGGCAAATCTGGAATCTCGTCCACTACTACAGTCGGAATACGGGTGGTCAATACTATTCCGCTTGAGCCCGGAGTTATTCGCGCCCGCGCTCGACTACATCATTACCCAGGTTCATCTCCGCTACACCCTCGGTTTCAAGCCTGCAAAGCTGGATGGTAAGACATATCAACTCCGGGTGGAACTGACCAGGGATGCGCAGAAGCGGTTTCTCAAAACAACGCTGCGTTTTCGCAGTGAATACATCCCGCTGAGTCCGACTCAGTGAGCGCCGCCTGCGCTTTTCAATTCTTCTGAAGGCTTAGGCAACACTGCGGATGCCTGCGGCAATGGATGCTTGACCGGCTTCGGCCGCGCGGCCGCGGGATCCACGATTCCCTTGCCTTCCAATACGTTGTAATACTTGTCGGCGTCCAGATTCTTCAGCTCTTCGGTCAGGCCCGATGGCCAGTGGATCGTCAACTTGTCGATCTTGGTGGCGTTGCCGAGGCCGAAATGCACACGCAGGTCGTCCTGCGAGAGATAGCCGCCGCCGCCGCTGTGAATCTCCGCGGTTTGCGTCATGCCACCGGCGACCAGCGTCAAGCGTGCGTTGAGCGCGAGGCGATTGCTCTTGGTGCCGTCGAGTTCAAAGCTCACAAAGTGGCGTCCGGGAATGCCGTAGTTGCGCAAGATCATCGGGCTTCCGTCCAGGTCTTCGATGACGACATCCATATTTCCGTCGTTGAAGAGATCCCCCACGGCCAGGCCGCGCGAAACGCGTTTTTCCATCAATGCTTTTCCGGCCTGCTCGCTGGCGTCGCAGAAGGTGCCGTCCTTCTGGTTCATCTCCAGCAGCGTCGGTTGGCGATAGCCCGCACCGGAGGGCAATGAATCCACCTGAGGATAGACGTGGCCGTTGCCCAGGATCAGATCCAGCCAGCCATCGTTGTCGAGATCAACGAAGGCAGTTCCCCATTTGACATAGGGCAGCGATGGAAGCGCAACGCCCGACGCAAAGGAGTCTTCCTTGAAGTTCCAGTCGCCGTCGTTGCGGTAGAGAAGAACATTTTCGTCGGTAAAATTCGTGACAAAGATCGACTGCCGGCCGGTGTGATTGTAATCGCCGAGCGCGATACCCATGGAAGCCTGCTCCGAGCCGTCTTCGCTGACCGCGGTCCCGGATTGAAGGCCAATATCCTCGAACTTTCCGTTGCCCAGGTTCTTGTAAAGGTACTTGGGAGTAGAGTCATTGGTCACATAGATATCCGGGCGGCCGGTGTTATTGAAGTCCGCCCACACAACGCCCAGACCATAGTAGCCGTCCGGATCGTTAACGCCGGCGGCTTTCGAAACGTCCGTGAAAGTGCCGTCGCCATTGTTGTGGAAGAGCGAGTCCCCTGCCCCGCGCAGTCCCCGCGGGCCGCACTGCACGTCGATTCCGCGGTATTTGCAGAAGGAAGCGCTGCCGAAACCGGGCATGTCGTTGAGATGGAAGTCAACATAGTTGACCACCATGAGATCGACGAAACCATCCAGATCGTAGTCGCCGAAGGATGCGCCGGCCGACCAGCGGCCGTCGGCTACGCCGGCCTTTGCCGTAACGTCGGTAAAGGTGCCGTCGCCGTTATTGCGGTAGAGAACGTTGCCGCCAAAGCAGGTGAGGTAGAGGTCGGGCCAGCCGTCGTTGTTATAGTCTCCCACGGCGCCGCCCATGCCGAAGCACGGAGTGGTCAGGCCGGCCTTGGCGGTGACATCGGTGAACGTGCCATCGTGGTTGTTGTGATAGAGGGCTCCCTGGCTTTTCGCTCCTTTGAGGGCCTGATCAACGGTGGGCGAGTTCGTGAAATAGATGTCTGGCCAGCCGTCACGGTCGTAATCGATCAGGATCACACCGCCGCTCATGGATTCCGGAATGTATTTCTTGGCGGGAGCGGTATCGTGTTTGAAGGTAATGCCCGCCTTTGCTGCAACATCTTCCAGTTGCGGAATTGGGCGGCCGCTGCATTTGGTCATCTTCGCGCCTGGCGGCGGAGGAGCCGCCGCGTTATGGCCCGACCCCATCTGTGCGGCCGCAACGTTCAATGCACAGAAAGCGACAGCAAGAGACCTAAGGAGGCTGATGTGACAGCGGCGAATGAACAAGTGAATCGTATCCTTCCCTATGGGGTATGCTTCGCCGCATCCGCGGCGCGTTCCCTGGATTTAACTTTCAGCCCTTTATAGATTTCCAGTTCGCGGTCCGCGTCCACGGTCCGGCCCTGTTTCCGATAGGCGGCCTGGAGTTGATAGTGCATGTAGTCCGTCTGAGGTCTCAGGCGAGCCGCGGCTTCCAGGTGCCCGATCGCGTTTTCCAGTTCGCCGCCATCGAGCAGGATCTTCCCCAATTCGTACTGAGCATTGGCGTAGTCGGGATGCGCGGCAACCACCTGGAGAAACAGGGCCTTGGCATCTTCAATCTTTGATTGCTGCAAGTATACAAAGCCGAGATGATACTCTGCATCGGGGTCGCCAGGTTCCAGATTCAACTCGGCTTGGAATTCCTTTTGGGCATCCGTCCAATGCTCCCAGCGGATGTAGGCAAGCCCCTTGTAAAAGTGCGCTTTCAGTAAAGATGGATCTGAGTCCAGCACTCGCTGCAAAGTTGCAATCGCGCGCGCATAGTCGCCGATCTCCGTCCATAGTTGACCTACTAGCAGCAGCGCGTCGTTGGAGCGAGGTTCGGCTTCGAAGGCGGCCAAAACCTCCGTGGCTTTTTCCATGTCGCTGATGTGGGTCAGAGAGGCTGCCCAAGCATAACCAGTCTCGCTGTCCTGCATGCCGCGAGTGCCGAGCGGCGCAAAGGTTCGAGCCGCCTCTGCAAACTGGTCTGTGGCGAAATAGGAGATGCCAAGCATCGCGCGGAGCGCGGAAGATCCAGGTTCAAGCGGCAGCGCCTGTGAAAGCGCACGAACCGCCTCCGGATAGTCTTTGGTCCGGAAGGCGCACAGGCCAAGGTTCCTTTCAAGACCGGGAAATGTTCGGTCCCACATCTCCGCCTGCTGAAAGTTGCCGAGGGCCAGCGCATATTCCCGCCCAACTGCCTCCGATGTGGCGAGGTCGTTGTATGCCATGGCAAGCACCGTCCGGAGCGTCTTCTCGCGCGCCTCCGCGGCGGCGAGTTGTTCGGGGGGCAGCTCGCGGTGCGCGAAGGGATCGTCGCTGCTCTTGACAGCCGGCGCCGATTGATCCTCCTGCTGACGGCTCAGAGGCATCACGGCTGCGGCTGCGCCGGTCCCGCCCGCGAGCATGATAGCGGAGACGCTCTGCTGGCTCTCCACCATCGTCTTGTTCTGCAGATTCCGCGCCTTGGCGGCAAAGACCTCACTCTCCTTCTGGCGTCCGCTGCCGAACAGTATCCGGGCCAGGTCCACATAGGCCCGGCGGATCTGATAGTTGGCGCGGGCCTCATCGCTGCCGGTAAGCTCGACTGCCTTGCGCAACATCGTCTCCGCAACATCCATCTGTTGCTGCGAAAACGCGTTCAGACCCAGATAGAGGAAAGGATCGGGCGATGAAGGAGAGATTTTGGAGGCTGCCAGGAGGTATTTATTCGATTCTTCAAACTTGTGTTCCCCCGAGGTAAGGAATCCGAGCATGTAGTTGGCAAGGTAGTCGTCCGGGTAGTACTCGGCTTCGGTCCTGAACGCGGTCTCGGCACCTGGCGTCGGCTCCCACTCGTTCAGAACAAGCAGGGCGAGGCCAAGAAAGTAGTGCGCGTGAGGGGTGCGTGGATCAAGCGCAATGGCGCGTTCGAACTCCTTTACGGCGGCATGCATGTCGCCCCCATCGCGGTACGCGCGACCGAAGAGCACATGCAGTGAGCCGTTGTCGCCCGCGATCTTCACCATCTGGTCAAACACGGATACGGCGCGAGCCTTGTCTTCGGGCTTCCCGGTTTGCAGCAGGCACTCCGCCAATGGATACAGGTTCTCGACTGTTGGTTCCGCATGGGCGATCCGGGTGAATGGCTCCACAGCCTGTGCATACTCGCCCTTCTGGTCGAAGGCGCTGGCCAGAATCTTTTCGGCGCGGAGATTTCCAGCGTCGGCTGCCAGGGCATGTTGCGCGGACTGAATGGCGCTGTCGAAATCACCGGCCTGGATTTCGGCGAATGCCATGGCAACGTACGTACCCGGAAGATCTTCATATTGGAGCGAGCTGCGGTAGAGTTCCACGGCCTTGGAGTCGTCCGATTCAACCACCTTCAGATCGGCGATTTCGCGGAGAGCCGAGGCAATCACCAGATAATTCGCCCGGGCAACGGCTACCGGGTCGCCTGCCTTGCGGGCTGCCGCGGCTGCCGCCAGGCGCGCTTCAAGTTCACTTTGCACGACCGGCGGCTTGTGAGCAGGCGCGGCGTGATGCGGCGCGGCCTGAGCGACGGCGGCGAGAGGCATGAGCGGCGCAAGCGCCGCGGCCGCACACCATGCGGCACCGTAAAAATACACCCGGCCAAGCTTCACGCGCTGCGCGAATTGAAGGAGATGGAACTGCATAGGTAAACGCTCTGTCGATTTTACCGCAAACGCAAACTGCGGAGCCTGTACCAGCGCCCCGCAGTTTGTTTCTTGCTTGTTGCGTTGAGTTGCGTTATTGAAGTTCGTTCTTAGAACGAGAACTTCAGCCCATACTGGATCTCGCGGAAGCCCTTGCCAGACTGCAAGCTTCCGGCCTGTCCCCAGCCGCTCGGAGTGCTGTTCGTAGTAATAACGCTGTTTGTCGTGCTGCAAGGAGCAGTGGTTGTGACTCCGTCAACCTGAATGTTGCCGCCGCAAGTAACGTTGCTCGGGGCCCATCCAGCGCCTTCCAGACTGGCTGTGTTGAAGTTGGCGCGGTTGAAGAGGTCAAAGAAGTCCATCGAGAACTTGATGCGATACTTCTCCCTGATCTCCCAGTTCTTCGCCAACTGTCCGTCCACGTCCAGCGTCTGAGCGCCCCAGCAGGAACCGCGGCGTTCGATGCCAGGCATCACTGAACCCAGCTGATAGCCAGCCAGTGTGAATGCCTTGGTGTTCAGGATCTGATTGTCGAGTTGGCCGCTGTTGCACTTTTGGCCAGCATTCAACAACGGGCGGTTGTTGCCGTTGTAGCCGGTGCCGATGAGCTGGCTGATCGTGATCGAGGTCGGAACTGCCTCTGGCGCAGCAGTCTTGTTGGTGGTGCCATCAGCGCACTTCGCGCCCGGTTGGCAATCGACTTCATAGGCATCGGTATAGCTTCCGTTGGCAAAGGCCGTCAGAGAGCTGCCATGTGCAAAGGTGAGGATGCTGTTGACCTGCCATCCGCCGACAATACTCCTGGTAATCATGTTCGCATTGGCCAGCTTCGGCAGATAGTAGACTTCGTTCATCACGAAGATGTTGGGGCGGTTGATGTTGGTATTTCCCTTGTCCAGCGAGGAAATTCCGTTAACCGTGGCTGCTTCCTGGTTGGCGGTTCCCGAGGAGTTGTCCATTTCCACGTCGCCGATGGAGTGAGACCAGGTGTAAGCTGCCTGGAATGTAGAAGCTCCCATCTGCGAGCGGAAGAGGGCCTGCATCGAGTGATAGGTGGCATGGCCTTGGCGCGCGAAGCCCTGGATTTGCCCAAAGTTCCACGCGGGACGAAGCTGGGCGACCTGATCGACGCCGGTTCCGTTTTTATCTAGCGCGGCTGCCAGCCAATTGCTCTGCGGAATCGGGTTGAAAGCCATCATCGAGGTGAGGTGTAGGCCGGTGTTGCCGACATAAGCCACTTCGAGGGTGGTGTTCTTTGCCATTTCCTGTTCAACGGTTATGTTCCACTGCCATGAATTCGGCGTGTTCGAAGTGAGCAGCTTGGCCCAGTTCGGCGAGACCGATGCGCCGCCGATGGCGCTGGCGGTGTCGATCGTACGGGTAGAGTTGGCGGTGAGTACAAAAGGTGCGCCCTTGGCAGCGCCTTCGTCCAAGCCGACGAGCTCACGCTGATAGAACTGGCCGCCGCCGAGACGCAGCGCGGTCTTGCCGTTGCCGAAGATATCCCAAGAGATACCAACGCGCGGGGCAATATCGTGACTGTTCTGCGGGGTGAGCGATCTGCCGCTTCCGGGTGTTCCGGACGACAGGGTGATCCCTACGCCCAGACTGGCCATCAACTTGACGGCGTTGGCGCAAGGGGTGGTTCCAGGGACGATGATGAGACCGTTGCAGGCATCGCCAGGTGCGGCAAGTGCTTCTGCGTTGGTCCAGTCCGCCAAGCTCCAATTCGCCCAGTGGTTGTCGTTGCCGTACGGTTCACGGAAGAAGGACCAGCGGAAGCCCAGATCAACAGACAGGTTTCTGCTGACCTTATAGCTGTCAGTCAAATACCATTCAAAGTCATGCCACTTGACATAAGCTGTGGCGTCCGTGCTGCCTTCGCTGACGTTTGCGAATCCCTGCGGCAAGTACCCTGCAACGGTACTCGTTGCAGCGCCGGGAACAAGGATGTTCGCAAGGTGGTTGCTGGTATCCACACCGGCATAGCCAGTGGAAGTTGCAACGGTTCCGGGAAGGTTCGGACGGTCAGCGCCGTTTCCGCCATCTTCAACCTTGATGTTGTTGCTATAGAAGGCGCCGGCTTTCAGCAGGTGATTGCCCTTGACCTTCGACAGGTTGTCTTGAACGGTGTACAGATCTTCGTGGTTCTTGTAGGGGGCGATGTTCCACATGGACGCCTGTCCCTGGGAAGAGCCGTAGGGGTTCAGTCCGCCCCATCCGCCGAGCCACTCACCCTTTTGCTTGAGCGACGACGGGAAGCTGGCGGGATAGGCCGTGGCGAGCGCGAGAACATCGGCTGCCCTGGTTCCGGCGAGAGTCGTGATGATGGCATTGTTGCCAAGGCCGAACTCAACGTCGTTCACCATGCTGTTGGAGATGGTCGAACTCAGCTTGGCCATGACGCTCTTGGAAGGCTGGCTCCAGTTCGATTGGATCGTCGGGTAGCTGGATTCACCCCAGAAGTTCGAGGGGTTGTTCGGGGCATTGTTCACCCACGAATCCTGAGTCCAGCGGAAGGTGGCGCGGTTCGACTTGTTGATGTCGAAGTCCGGACGCACGTTCCACTCACTCCAGTCCAGCGGGTTGTTGATGGGAGACGACCAGTTATCGCCGTTCGAGTTGATCATGGTCTGGTCGGCATTGAAGTTGGGCGTCGGATAGAACTGCGCCATCAGCCAGCCGCCCTGATCGTAGCTGTCGAGCTTCTGCGGGTTGGTGGCGGCGTCATAAACCGGGAATCCGGCATACGCGGTGGTTGTCTTGGAGCCGTCTGGGTTCGTCACAATGTTGGTGGTGTCCGGAATGGCAGCCTTGCACTGATCTAGGCCGTTCCAGGAGTTGTTGCCTGTTCCATATACGCTGAAATCGCCACTCTGCTCGGCGACCGTCGGGTTACAAGTGGCGAACGAAGATCCCTGGATCTCCTTGTCCCACTCCTGGTTCCACCAAACAAAGAGCTTGTCCTTCTTCACCGGGCCGCTGACGTTGTAGCCGTAGTCGTTCTTGCGCTCTTTGGCCTTGCCGGTGTCGTTGTGGTTGGAGAAGAAGTCGTTGGCATCGAGCTTGTCGTTGCGGCCCGAATAGAAGAAGCCGCCGTGGAACTGGTTCTGGCCGGACTTCGTGGTGATGCTGATGACAGCGCCGGAGGCCTGGCCATACTCAGCGCCGAAGGAGTTACGGATCATCTTGAACTCGGCGATCGTGTCAACCGCCGGATAAACGAGAATGGTGCGGTTCGAACCGACGTCGTTGTTGTTGACGCCGTCAACCAGGAACAGGTTGTTCGTGTAGGGGTTGCCGTTGACGGAGAAGTTGACGCCGCCTTCCAGGCCCTTTCCAACGCCGTCGAAGCTGGCGGCTGCGGAAACACCAGGAGAGAGCTGGGTCAAGCCCACAAAGTTCTCGCCGTTGAGCGGAAGCTCACGAACCTGAGCGCCGGTGACAACTTCGCCGGCCGCTGCCGAGGTGGTTTCAACCTGGACTTCGTCGGCCTGAACGGTCACTTTTTCGCTGACCGCGCCGAGCTGAAGGGTGACATTGACAGACGTGTTCGTGGAAACGTGGACTTCGACGCCGGTGGCGATGAATTCCTTGAATCCAGGCGCGTCAACGCGGACAGTGTAGGTCCCTACCGCCAACTGGGCGAGCGAATAAGTGCCCAAACCCGAGGTGGTGGTGGAGGACTTGACGTCCGTCGCGTTGGCAGTGGCGGTGATCTTTGCACCCAGAACAGCGGCGCCGGTCGAATCCGTCACATTACCAACGATTGAGCCGTAATAGGCCTGAGCATGCAGGGCGACTGGAATCGCCAACAGCATGATGATCGTGAATAGCGCGCGTATCCCAAAACGGGACGCAGGTCCACTTCTTCCGATTTTTTGCATCATTTGGTCTCCTGACAGCAGTTGTCTAAAATTTCCCCGCCGGCGTCGTAAATAATTCTCCAGCGGAAAAACCGGTCAAAATTCGCAGAATTTGCACCGTCCAAAACGTGAACGCATGACTTCAGACACGGAGACACGCCCAGCCCAGACGGCACAACTGTGCTTTTCGACTCGCCACACATTGTGAACGCGGCTACACCAGCCTGTCAACACATTAATTTCCTCACTCCTTTTGCCTCCCTGAGGTCCAAAATGAAGCAAAAATGAGGCAGTGGCGCGAGGAGGCCGCGCGACCTTGAAAACAGCGTCGGAAGGATCACCTTCTATGCTAATAAAGCATTTATTAATAGCACGATACGAGCATTATTCCGATCACAGAAACTCCACCAAATCCTTCCATATTCCATAGGTTTTTCGAGGGTTTTCTACCATATTATCTATACCGGCAGAGGCCGAGAGTCTTTATGCTAAATTCGCTTTTATTTCGCTTTTCGTGATTTCCACCGGAGCGTCTCTCGCCTGGCTGCGGCTTCGGCCTCCGGAGAACGCCTCCGCGCGGAGCACGATCCAGAAAACACTCACCGGCATCCGAAGACGTCGAATGGCCATCTCCGGCGGGGCTTTTTCAGTAGCGGCAGGCCAGCTAGCCTATTTCCACTGTCCTGTGCCTTCCACAATTGTGATATAGCGGTTCAGAGGCAGATCGGTGAAGCGCTCGACGGCGCCGCTGGGCAGGGGCCACTTGACCTCCAGCGCGTCGATTTTGGGCCGCTGGCCGATGCCGAGAACGATGCGGGGATCATGCGAGGAGAGAAAGCTGCCTCCACCCACCTTCATCCGGGAGCGCTTCATATCTCCTGCCTGGTAGCTGACGCGAGCGCCGACCGCGTCGGAATTGCACTTGCGTCCGACCAGCTTCACGCCCAGCCAGTTGTTCAGCTTGCCGACGTTGTTGCGCAGCAGCAGGGGGGCTTCGTCGTTGTTGCTGATCAGCACGCCGATTCCGCCGTCGTTGTTGAAGTCGCCGATGGCCAGGCCGCGGGCGGGAAACTTTCTCCCGAAGACAGGCCCGCTGTCCGCGCTCACATCCCGGAATCTCTTTCCTTCATGGTGAAAGAGCAGCAAAGGCTGCCTCCACTGAATGGAAGAAGAGGCCACGTCGAACAAATCGTCGGGGAAACCGCTCGCTGCGATCAGGTCGAGATTGCCGTCGTTGTCGTAGTCGAAGAACTTCAGTCCCCAACCGCTCATCCAGCGGGTTGACATTCCGATGCCCAGCGGAATGGCCACATCGTCAAAAGTTCCGTCGCCGTTGTTCTGGTAGAGCGAGAAGAACTCTTCATCGATATTAGCCACAAAGATATCGGCCAGTCCGTCTTCGTTGAAGTCGGCCGCGTCAACTCCCATGCCGGAACGGGCGCGTCCATCGGCGCTGTAGGCAACCTCGGCCGCCAGGCCAACTTCTTCGAAGCTGCCGCCCCGGTTCATATAGAGGAAGTTCGGAACCGTGTCGTTGGAGACAAAGATGTCCATCTTCCCATCGTTGTTCAGATCCGCCGCCACCACTCCCCACGCCTTCCCCAAATGGCTGGCAATCCCGGCGGTTTTGCTCACGTCGGTAAATGTGCCGTCGCCATTATTGTGGAAGAGCCAGCTCGGCTCGGGGTTGAATGTTGTGGGAATGCAGTAGTGGCGCAGACCAGCGGCATCCTTGCCGCATCCGTGCAGCAGGTCGAACTCCGCGAACTGGCAGACGAACAGGTCCAGCCTGCCGTCATTGTCGTAGTCGAACCAGACCGCGCTTGTGCTCCAGCCGGCTGCGGCAATGCCGGCCTTCTCCGTCACGTCGGTAAAAGTCCCGTCGCCATTATTGCGGTAGAGAATGTTCCGTCCGCATTGCGTGACGTAGATGTCGGGAAAACCGTCTCCGTTGTAATCCCCCACGGCAACGCCCATGCCGTAGCCCCCGCCAGCCACTCCCGCCTTCTCCGTCACGTCCGTGAAGGTTCCGTCGCGATTGTTGTGGTAAAGCGCGTTCCGCAGAGGATGGGGCGGATTGAAGAAGTTCGATTTGCCGCTGTTGACCAGATAGATGTCCATCCAGCCGTCATTGTCGTAATCCAGAAAGGCGCATCCCGCCCCGCTGCTCTCCGGAAGATACTTCTCAGGAGACTTGCCGGCATCGTGTACCCAGTGAATGCCGCTCTTCGATGGCGGCACCTCCTCAAAGGTGTAGGGCGCGGGCAAAGCAGCGGCGCGGCTGAGCAAAGTCCCATACAGGGGAGATGCCGCGGCAGCGGCGGCAAGGTTGCGCAGAAATCTGCGGCGTGAGGCGTTTTCAAACATGCGGATGATTTTCTGCTGCATACTGAAGAACAAGTAGTCAGTACAAAGTATACTTGCTGGCGGATGCAGTCTATGCTTACCCCGAAATTCCGATCTATCTGTCTGGGAGCCGTTCTATCTCAGTTAGCCGGCTTTGGCTGGGCCGCCGGAGCAGCCTTCCCCGCTGCCCAGTCCGTGGCCGGCGCGGCCACGACTCCCGCCGACATCGAAAGCCTCCGCAGGCAGGCGCTCGAAGAAGGTGAAACGGGAAAGACCGACGAAGCCATCCGCGACTACCGGCGCGTCTTGGAACTTCAGCCTGACTGGAAAGAGGGCGAGTGGAACCTGGGAATGTTGCAGTACGACAGCAACCGATTCGCTGAGGCAAGGTCCACTTTCCAAAAGGTCGTACAATTTGCGCCCAGCCTGGGCATCGCCTGGAGCCTCCTCGGCCTCTCGGAATACGAAACCCAGAATTACGACGACGCCCTCGTTCATCTCGAAAAGGCGCAGGCTTTCGGAGTTCAAGACGACGAGATTGCGCGGGTCTCCAGCTACCACCTGGGAGTTCTCCAGGTTCGCGCGAGTGAGTTCGAACGCGCATCCAGCCTCTTGCTCGCAACCTTCGGAACCGGCGTCGTTTCGCCGCAGGCCAAGATTGCCCTGGGCCTGGCCATGCTGCGCGTTCCTCTGCTGCCTGAGCAGCTTGACCCGTCGCGGGAGGCGCTGGTGCTGGCCGCGGGAGACGCTGCAACTGCCGGGAACGATGAACTTGTCCACCTGGCCGCCATGTTGCAGAGCTACCCGGAGATTCCCTACCTGCACTCTGCGTACGGGCTCGCCCTGGCCCAGGCAGGAAAAGAGAAAGAAGCGCGGGAGCAACTCCTTGCTGAGGCAAAGATCTCGCCCGATAGCCCCATCGTGTGGATAGAACTGAGCCTCGTCCAACTTCGCCTGGGCGCAGTGAGCGAGTCGCTCAAGGCTGCGCAAAAAGCTGTGCAGCTTGCTCCGCATGACAAGCGCGCTCACGAGGTGCTCGCACAGGCATGGGAAGCGGCAGGCAAGAGGGAGCAGGCGGCTGTCGAGCGGAGATTCGTTTCGCACGCCGCCACCAGCCATCCGGCTCCCGAGAAACGTATCGCCCTCCTTTATGCCAATACCGGCGCCGGCGCAAACTCCCGCCCCGCTCCGGAGGCGAATAAAGACGTTTGGGACCGGGCTCTCGTGGAATTCACCGCAGGCCAGTACGCCGCTGCCAGCGCCGATTTCAAGGCGTCGCTGGCGGTAACTCCAGACAACGGCAACGGCTGGGCGCTTCTGGGAATCTGCGAATACGAGCTGAAAGATTTCGATAACTCTCTCATTCACCTGGACCGTAGCGCGAAACTCGGCTTGAGCGCCAAGCCCGAGTACCTGTTCCTGGCCAGGTACACCTACGGCGTTCTGCTCGTCCATGCTGGTCAATTTGATCAGGCAACCGAGGTGCTTGCGAAGGCTACCGGTGCCACCGGTCCTCTGGCCGCAAAGGTGGAGTATGCGCTGGGTCTGGCGCTCCTGCGGCGGGCTGAGTTTCCCGGCGCCACGCCCCCGCAGCAGGTAGCTCTCGTAACAGCCGCGGGCAGCATTGCGGAGCTTCTTGAACAGAGCGACTACGACAAGGCCTTTCCGCAGTTCAAGCTCTTGCTGGAGCAGTATCCGTCCGAGCCTTTTCTGCATTACGCATATGGAACCGCCTTGATCGCGCTCTCGGACTTCGATCAGGCCGCCGTGCAGATGAAAGCCGAAGCTACGATCTCTCCCAAGAGCGAACTGCCCTGCGACCGCCTGGCCTCCATTGCGTTGCGTCAGCGCGACGCCGCCACGGCCATCACCTGGGCGCAGCGCGCTCTAACTCTCGCCCCTGACTCCGTCGATGCTCACTATCTCTTGGGCCGTGCATCTCTCGAAACAGGCGACCTGCCGGCGTCAATCCGCGAACTGGAGTTAGCCGCCAAGCTAAGTCCAGCCAGCCCCGAGATTCACTTCAACCTAGCCAAAGCCTACGCCCGCGCAAAGATGCCCGAAAAAGCCCAGCACGAACGCGACATCTTCTCAGCTTTGAATGAAGCCCAGAAGCCCAAATCAGCCGCAACGACTCCGAAATAGCTTGTTCACACCTTCGGCGGGCGGCCGAGGGTTACTGAGAATGCCTCATTCGTCGCCTGTTTTCTTGCAGGTAGTCATGCCTGCCGCATAAGAGATAGCAGCTCGTGAATTGATGACCAATTCGTCCGGCGAGGCGCTCTTGGCAAGAGCATATTGACCTTCCTCTGGGGCCGCGCTTTCACCCCGTTGGTACTGGTGGGATTTGTCGACATTTCGAGGGTCAAAGTAGAGGTTGAAGACGCGGCCGGTCTTGGCCTTGAAGGCTCCAGTCTGGGGAATATAGGTAAGGAACAGAAGGTATTTGCCGTCTGGCTGGAATTCAGGAAAATTCCATGCGATGCCGTTGACTGTGCGACCGTTGATCTCGAGCTTCCCCCCCGGCCTGACAACGAGGATCGTATCGCTGTTGCCGATGGGCGCCTTTGAAGTATCTTGCAACACCTCCTCGATACGCATCGTCCAGTCGGAATAGATGAAAAACTGATCGGCCGTCATGTGGCTGACGCCCTTCAAAGGAGTGGCAATAACCACAGCGTCCGTCCAGCAAGCTAAGTCCACAAGCCATTCCGGCGGATACGGCGGTGCATCAATGCCGAAAACCAATAGCCCATCATGGTCAGCATTGCTTGTGACCGTAATGTCGCCTGTTGTCTTCGAGAGGTGCTCAGGGATCGAAAGAACTTGATCACCGTGGAAGATTTGGCTGTGAACCTTCTCAGTGTTGTCGGTCTTCGACTGTTGAGTATCGACTTGCCCCAAGGAAGCCGTCACGCACAACAGAACCGCGATCATGAGAGCTAAAATCCCTTGAAACAGGACACTGGAGCGTCTGTACATGGATTCTCCTCTGCTGGCTCATGGAACGGCCGCGTTGAACCTACTCCACCCCCAACACCTTAACGATAACTCTCTTCTTCCTCTGTCCGTCGAACTCCGCATAGAAGACCCGCTGCCACGTCCCCAGGTCCAGCCGTCCATTCGTCACCGGCAGCGTCGTCTCGTGGTGCAGCAGCAGCGACTTCAAATGCGCATCCCCGTTGTCCTCGCCCGTCTGGTGGTGCTTGTAATCGGGACGCGCCGGAGCCAGTTCCTCCAGCCACTTGCCTATATCCTCAATCAGCCCGCTCTCCAGGTCGTTCACATAAATCGCAGCCGTGATGTGCATCGGCGAAACAAAGCACAGTCCATCCTTGACTCCGCTGTGTTTCACAATCTTCTCAACTTCATTGGTGATATGCACCATCTCCCGCCGCTTCTTTGTTTCAAAGACCAGATACTCCGTATAACTCTTCATCTCCACCTCTATGCTCGGATGCCTCTTAACTGGGTGCCCCACCCTCGGCGCGTTTTTGTTTTTGTGCCTAGGGTGGGAGACCTCGACTCTCAACCCGCCTCGTTCTCGACCTGGCGACGAACCGCGGGTGCCCCCGGTCTGGATTCTCAGACATGTGAAACCTCATACCCCAACCGAACTCCGCTGACTCCGCTATTCTAAAGACCAGCCGTGCCCTCGACCAACCCCACTCCCGCCCAGCGCCTCCGCCGTATGCACGACCGGCTTGCCGCGGCCTATGGCCCGCAGCACTGGTGGCCGGCCAAGACCCCCTTTGAAGTCATCCTCGGCGCTTACCTCACGCAGAACACCGCATGGAAGGCCGTCGAGCGCTCGCTGGACAACCTGCGCGCGGCAGGCGCACTGACCGTGGACGGCCTGCGCGCGCTGGCTCTCGAAGACTTGCGGCGCCTGATCCAACCCACCGGCTTTCACACCCGCAAGGCGCCCGCGCTCAAGGCCTTTGTAACTATGTTGGACGAAGAGTTTTCCGGTTCGCTTGAAAAGCTCGCCGCCAGCCCCACGCCCGCCTTGCGCCTTCGCCTGCTGGCCCTGCCCGGCGTCGGTCCCGAGACCGCCGATGCTATCCTGCTCTACGCCCTCGGCCATCCCGTTCCCGTAGCCGACGAATACTTGCGCCGCATCGCTGAGCGGCACCGGCTTCTCGTGCCTCCGCCGGGCCACAATCGCAAAGGATACGAGTCCATGGCCGAACTCACCCGACAGGCCTTCGCCGCCGACGCCCCGGAGAGCCACGCGCGGCTTTTCAACGAGTTTCATGCCCTCACCGTTGCCGTCGGCAAGTCCCATTGCGGGAAAACCGCCCAGTGCGCAGGCTGCCCCCTGGCTGCATATCCCAGACTGTAATAAGTAGCCATCAATGCGCCCGGATGGAGATTCGGCGACCTACAACCATAAAAATCAGTATGTATCGAAATCGTACGCCATCCGTCTACGCGTAACATTTGCAACCATGTTTCAGAATATCGGCCAAATGGTTCCATTTTTCATGAAGTACACGTTACATCCCTCAGTGTAACAAGTTTGTACAGCATAAGCATTGACACTCGTTGCATTTCCTTCTTAATGTCCACGCAGTTTAATCGGAGTAGTAATACTCCTCCAGTTACCAGAACGAATTACCAGAACGGATTAAAGGAGAACGTGATGAACAAACAGTTTTGCGCAATCGCAGTCGGCGTACTAGCTTTATGCGCAATCAGTTCCATGCCAGCAAGGGCCTACTCTTGGAGTACCTGTGATCGGTACGAAACCTACACAGAAAACGGGTATAACCTGTATACCGACGAATGGGGCGCGTCTTCCGGCCAGTGCGTCTATGCCAACAGCTCCACCAATTGGTGGTCAGTAGCGAATTTCCCCAGCGGCAGCGGTGTCCAGGCCTACCCCGATTCGGAAATCAGCATCGGCAACGTAAATCTCAGTTCCCTCAGTGCCGTAAACTCGTCGTTCAACTTCTCGGTGCCAAACGCCCCATGGTACGACGCAGCCTACGATCTTTGGACGAATGGTAACGTGGACGAAGTGATGGTCTGGGAGGATTGGAACGGCAACGGCCCTATCGCCAGCTCGTACAATTGCAACCAACTCGGTGTCAGTGGCTGCCCCTTCGCCACCAACGTCTCCATTGATGGTGTTACTTACGACGTTTTTCAGGGCTACACGGACCACAACGTCGTTTCCTTCCTGCGCATCTCGAAAACGACGAGCGGCAGTGTGAATCTTCTGGATTTGATGAATTGGCTTGCGAACGAAGGCAAGCTCAACAGCAAGACGTTCTCTACGGCAGATTTCGGCTTTGAAATCGGGGACACCAACGGTTCTCAGACCTTCACGCTGAATTCCTTCAGCGTCAGCACCTCCTCGGGAGGCGGTTCCTGCACGCCCACCACAATCACCCCGTACGTCTCGGTGAATAACGGCTCATCCTGGGCTGAGGAAACCGCCGCCACCGTAGGTTCCACCAGCACACAGGTGGATCTTGGCCCGCAGCCCGCATCCGGCGGATCATGGAGTTGGACTGGCCCCAGTGGATATAAATCCACCTCGCGCCAGATCGACGACATTCCGCTGAAGACGGGCTCTAACGTGTATACAGCGACTTATACCAACGGCTCCGGCTGCAAAAGCAGTCAGGCATTTACCATCAAGGTAAACTAACCCCCGCAACGGGGAGCTTCACGCTTCACACCCGGCATCGGTGCCGTTGATCGCCCAAAGCGCTCACGGCGCCGAAACCGGCCAGAACACCTACACAGGCTTGGCAGGGGTATTCCGGGAGCATTCCATGCAAAAGACGAGAAATCAAACTCACCTTTGCCTAGCGACGAAGAGCTGCCGTGCGATGATTCTTCTCATGGGCTGTCTGCTCTGTGGAGGGACTAGCCGGTTCCTTGGAGCGCAGACCGTGAACGTATCTGTGTGGTCGTCGGAAATCGACCACAGTCTGGAGTCGGTTCTTGTGTTCCAATCTCAAAGCCGCGAGAGAACGGATGCCTATATTCATGTCTATGACGATATTCTGGCTCAACAGATTGCCGAGTTCAAGGTAGCGGCCCCGTCCGGCTATGCCGCTCAGACGCCCAGGGCTGGAGAGGAGCCGACCTCGATCGATCAAGAAGCGGATACCTTAATTGTTGACCCGCTGAAGGCCGGCGCAGAGGCCATCAACTCTGCTCCCGGATCGGACATGGATTCCTTGCTGATGACTCAGCTCGTCAAGGCTGTAAAGCCGAAGGCATATCGGATCGTATCCGGAGTTACAGGGGAAGACAATCTCGAATCCCTTGCCTTCCGCAATCCCGACGGCACGTATGTGCTTTTTACAGTGAACCACTCCAAGTCGGCTGTTAGCCTTGAAGCCTTTTGGAAAGACAGACTGTTTACCTATACCCAGGCCGGCAGATCCATTGCGATATTTGCCTGGGATCCAGAGAGTCCATTGGTCTCCCTGGTTCTGCGCGAACCCCGAATATCGGCAAAGGGTTCCGTTTCATCCGTTTCAGTCGAGGCCAAATGTTCGAACATGTCTCCTGTGGGTGTTGACCTTCGATGTGAAAGCCAGGACTTTTACTGTTCCGTCTTTCCCGTCCGTTTTACCTGCAATTCGCAGCAGGAAAGCGTAAAACTCAGCGTTACGGTCTACTCTACCGGCGAGAACGATAAAGATCGCATGAAACCGGGTTTTGTGACCATTACGGCGGCTCCCGATGTCGGAGAACTCACGAGTCTCCGCGTACCATGCTGTAGTGCGGGGCGATAAAAAGGGAATAATTAGGGCGCAGTATCCCTGGCCATGCCGTAAGATTGATGCTGAAGAGAACCTACCAATGGAACGTTCCAGTTCTTCGATGCAGCTCACACGGGCGGCCGACTACGCGGTTCGCGTGATGGTTCACATGGCTACGCTCCCCGCCCATGAGCGATCGCTGCTTCCCACGTTGGCCAAGGCCACGGGAGCCCCGTTGAGCTTTCTCTCCAAGGTCTTGCAGGCATTGTGCCGCGCTGGCTTCATTGCCTCCCGGCGGGGACAGGCGGGGGGCTTTGAGATTCTGACCCATGGACGCGAAGCCTCGATCCGCGCAGTGATCGAGGCCATCGACGGCCCCATCTGCCTGAACGTCTGCCTGGTCTCCGGAGCCTCTTGCAGCCGGAAGCCCTACTGCCCGGCGCACCCCATCTGGGCAAAAGCGCAGGAGGCCATGCTGGAGGTGCTGAACAAGGCAACCGTCGCCGAGCTGGCAGTCGAGGCGGTCGCCCCGCGAGCGCCACTCACCGCCGAGAGCTTAAACCCTGCCTGAAACTGCATTTGTTAATCGAAGATTCCGGAGGAGCAGGGAGCTTCGGTTCCCTTACAGGGAGCGGGATTGCGGGCACTTGCCGCTTTTCTGGAATCTGAACGAAGCGCGTCTGTCGTACCAAAGACCTGACGCCGTGGCCTTAACTCAGCAGTTGCTTCGCCACCTTGATATATAACTCAACCGCTTCCTTGAGTTCCTTCTTGGCTATCTTCTCCTGCGGTGTGTGAGCCACATGAATCGACCCAGGCCCCAGCAGCAGCGGCTCGCCCCAGTTCGTGAGCTGCGGAATGTCGGTGGCGAACTTGGCGACCATGGTGGGCAAGCCCTCGACGGCGCGCAAGCGGACGAAGGGAGTATCGAGGGTGAACTCCACGGTGGCCTTGTCGCCCGCGATTTCGGTCAACTGCGCGCGCACCTGGGCCGAGTCGGTCACCGTGCGCACCAGCACCTGCGCCTCTGCCTTGTCGGCGATGACGTTGGGGGCGTGGCCGCCCTGAATCTGGCCGATGTTCAGGGTGCTGGGGCCTATGCCCTCCAGCTCCGGCAGCGGCATCGTCAGCAGCTTGCCCATTACCTCCACCAGCTTGTGGACAGCGCTTTCGCCCAGCTCGGGATAAGCTGAGTGGGCCATCTTGCCGGTGGATTTGAAGGCAGCGCGCAGGGCGCCTTTTGAAGCCAGCGCCAGGCGGTTGTCGGTGGGCTCGCCGTTGATCAGGAAGCGGCTGCCCTTTGACACTTTGTTCGCTGCATTGGCGCCCGCAGAGTCGCGCTCTTCGCCGCTGACAAACAGCAAGCCAATCTTGAATCCCGCCGCGCGCAGCGCCTCGGCCGCGGTTACCTGGGCGGCCAGAATCCCCTTGGCGTCGCACACGCCGCGGCCATAGAGGAAATCATCATCCTCGCTGAAGGGAATGTAGGGCGGCACGGTATCCATGTGCGTGGAAAACACCAGGTCCGGCTTCTGGCCGGCCACGCCTGCATAGATGTTCCAGCGCGGGCCGCCGCCAGCGTTCTCCTTCGGCTGTTCGACGGGGGTCTTTTCCACCTCCCATCCGCGCCGGGCAAGAAAATCAGCCAGAAAGTCGCCCACCGCGCCCTCATGGTAGGTGGTGGACTCAATCTCGCAAAGTTGCCGGGTGAACCGGATGGGGTCAATGGTGTCAATCATTTCTGCGGGCAGGCGATCGGTCATGATGCTTTCAGAATACCTTATGCGGCGTTTTCGGGGTGGGAAGCGTGCGCCCGCAGCGCGTAGAATGGAGTGTGGGATGACCACGACAACCCTACCCGCCCAACCCAATCCCGGTCCCGTGACAACCGCTCTGCGAGGCGTGAGTCTGCACGGTCCTGTTGGCCGGCTGGAGGCGCTGGTGAACGAGGGCGCGCCAGATGCCCCGTATGCCGCCCTGATCTGCCATCCCCATCCCAAGGGCGGCGGCTCCATGCACAACAAGGTGGTTTACCACGCCATGAAGGCGCTCAACGACCCGGAGTGGGGCTTGGGCTGGCCGGTTCTGCGCTTCAACTTTCGCGGCGTGGGCCTGAGCCAGGGCGTCCACGACGGCCAGGCCGAGGCCAACGATGTGCTGGCGGCGCTCGACTGGCTTGAAAACGAATACAAACGGCCGCTGGTTGCCGTTGGCTTCAGCTTTGGCGCGGCCATGGCGCTCAGCGCCTGTTGCAGGCCTGCCTCGATTGGCGCAAAGGTCAGCGCGCTGGCCCTGCTGGGCCTTCCCACCCACGCATTTGGCTGCGATTACCGCTATCCCTGCCTCGAAGATTGCACAATTCCCAAGCTCTTTCTGAGTGGAGCAAGCGACGAGTACGCGCCAGCCGGGCAGTTGGCGCAGGTGGCCGCATCCGCCGCCGAACCCAAACATCTGGTGCTCCTCCCCCGCGCCGATCACTTCTTTACGGGTCAACTCGAGCCGCTGCAGCAGGCGCTCGCCGGTTGGCTGCACGTCACCAAAGACAAGGAGCAAATGCGATGACACCGGTCGCAGATTCCGACCTCGATACTCTGCACGCCACGGCTACTGAGATTTTTACAGGCGCCATCGCGGCATGCAGCATTGCATCGGCCTTCGACCGCCGCATCCGCATTGAGGGCAACACGCTGCACCGCCTGCTTCCCGACGGCAGCGGACCGGATGCGATCAACTTATCGAGTTACAAGCGCATCTTTGTCATTGCGCTGGGCAAGGCCGCCGGCCCCATGCTTGAGGTTCTGCTCGATCGCGTCAAACGCCGCAAGGGAATGCGCGGCATTTGCTGCTCGAATCAGTTGCCCCGGAAGCGCAACTGGCGCTTTCGCTACTTCGAGGGCGGTCACCCGCTGCCCAACGAGGACTCGTTTGCCGCGGCCCGAGCCGCGCTGGCCATGTTGCGCAAAGCCCGGAAAGATACCTTGATCTTCTTCCTCATCTCCGGGGGCGGCTCGGCCATGTTTGACCTGCCTCTGGATCCGCGCATCTCGCTCGATGACACCATCGCCTTCCATCAGTTGCTGCTGGCCTCGGGCGCGCCCATCGGCGAAATCAACACCCTGCGCAAGCATTTTTCCGCCGTCAAGGGCGGGCGGCTGGCCATCGCAGCGCCGGAGGCGGCCAAGGTTTCTCTTCTGGTTCCCGACGTGCCGCTGCGCTCCCTCGACGCGCTCTCCTCCGGCCCCACCTCGCCCGATCACTCCACCGTGGCCGAGGTGCGCGCCCTGCTGGCAAAGTACGATCTCGCGTCCAAACTGCCACTCTCCATCCGCGCCTTCTTTGAGCGTGAAGATCTTCCCGAATCGCCCGGCAACAAGGGCTGGCATCCTCCCTTCTTTCCCAGGTTTTCCTTGCCGGGGGTCATGCCCGCGCGCAAGATCACGGCAGCCGCCACCATGTCCGGCGAAGAAGAGGCCTTTCGCAAATCGGTCTTCGAGATTCTGCTCAGCAGCCACGACCTGACTGAGAGCGCCCGCGCCCTGGCGCAGAAGGCCGGCTTCCACGTGGTGGTTGACAACAGTTGCGACGACTGGGACTACGCCGACGCCGCCCGCTATCTGCTGGAGCGCTTCCACACCTTGCGCGCCGTCCATCCACGCCTATGCCTGATCTCCGTCGGCGAATTGACGGTCAGGCTCGACCGCGCCCCCGGCGCCGGAGGACGCAACCAGCAGTTTGCCATGGCCTGCGCCCTGGAACTGGAAAAGTATCAGGGCGAACGCCTGACCGTTCTCAGTGCCGGCTCCGATGGCATTGACGGCAACACCCAGTCGGCCGGGGCCATCGCCGACCCCACCACAGTCACCCGCGCCCATACCTTCGGATTCCACCTCAAATCCTCGCTGGCCGCCTTCGATGCCTGTCCAATGTTCACCGCCTTGGGCGATGCCGTGGTCACCGGCCCAACCGGCCACAACCTGCGCGACTTGAGGCTGCTGCTGGCCGACAACGCGTAACGCGCACTAGCAGCAAAATAAAATCTTTCCTTTCGCAAACACGCTGCAATGCAATACCATGATTACTTTCACACTCGTTTAATCTGATTGGGGATGGTTTCGTGGCTCGAAGAGAAACCCGCAAGACAGTTGCCAAGACTCCCGACATTCGCACCGTAGCCGCACTGGCGAAGGTTTCCATCGCTACTGTATCCAGGGCCATCAACGGCTCTTCGGCGGTCAGCGACAGGCTGCAAAAGCGGGTCTGGCAGGCCATCAACCAGTTGAATTACTTCCCCAACACCCATGCCCGCACCCTCGTCTCCGGCCGCAGCCGGCTCTTTGGCATCATCGTTGAGAACATTACCAACCCGTTCTTCCCTGAGCTGATCCAGAGCTTTGAAGAGATCGCGGTGGCCCATGGGTACGAGATTCTGGTCAGCAGCTCGAACAGCGACCCGGCCGTGCTGACCCGGTGCGTGCGCCGCATGTTGGAGCGCAAGGTCGAGGGCGTGGCCGTGCTCACCTTCGGTGAGGAAGAACCGGTCCTGGACCAGTTGATGTATCACGATGTGCCCCTGGTGCTGGCCGAGTTTCGACTGGACGACCCCAAGGCCAGCACCATCCTGCTGGACTACACCACCGGCATTCATGCCGCCGTGAATCATCTGGCGGAACTGGGGCACGCGAAGATCGCCTTCCTGGCCGGGCCGCACAAGTTGCACTCGGCCATCACCCGCGCAAACGACTTCCGCACGGCAATGGAAAAAGCGGGCCTGCCAATCCAGAAAAAGTGGGTGATCGAGTGCGACCACACGCTCAAGGGAGGCGTGGCCGGCTTTGGAAAGCTGCAGGCGCTCACCGCGCGGCCCACCGCCATTCTCTGCTCCAACGACATGACCGCCATCGGTGTCTTGCGCGCGGCTTACATGGAGGGCCTGCGCGTCCCGCAGGACCTGTCGGTCGTCGGCCTGGACGACATCGCTTTCGCCGAGTACACTCTGCCCCCGCTGACCACCATCCGCATGTCGCGCAGCGATTTGGCGCGCGCTGCCTTCGAGGCCCTCCGCCAGCAGGCCGAGGACCCCTCCAACCCAAAGATGCAGCGCGAGTTCCTTGTCTCCACCAGCCTGGTTGTGCGTGGCTCGACAGCTCCCCCGGCGGTGAGCGCTTAGGACACAGTTGTCAATTGAAGACTCCGGAGGGCGTGGGGCTCTTCAGCTCTCTGATTGAGAGCGAACTTGCTGGGCTATCACAGGCTGCGGAAAAACTCGATTTAGGCTTCAGATCGTGTCAGGGCACGACTTTAGTCGTGCCGCCAACGACTGCCTGATCAACGCGGGCTTTAGCCCCTGCGGTATGCTCTTCGGGTATCCCACGCGAGATAACGCCTTTTCCCGCAGCCTATTCAGGCTTGCGTCTTTGCTGCTTTTCCAGGACTTGAAGAGAATACAACTTTAGGATTTGTTTCTGGATGCAAAGGAAGCGAAGAAGCTTCCTCTTCATAGATCAAAAAGCCTTACGGCAGCGGCATCTGCACACGCATGGAGGTAATCTCGGCGTGCGTTGTATCGGCGGCCGCGCGGCGGTCGGTGTAGACGCGCGTCGAGCCAAAACGCACCTTGGCGGAGAAGCCGGCAACGCCGAGCACCTTCAGCAGATGAGTCACAAACAACTCATCGCCATACCAGCAAAGCTCCCGCTCCGGTGTGCCGTCCTCGATCAGATAGCGGACGGCCGCGGCGGTAATCGGCGCGGCGGCCGAGGTGGCCGGATCGATGAGCCGCGAGTGGAAACGCAGCACCTGGCTGCCGTCGGTGCTGGTGCCCTCGGGAAACAGCAGCACGGGAATTGGCAGCTTGAGTCTCTCGCTCATCTGCTCGGCCACTGTCATCGCGCTGGCCAGGCTGGAGCGGTCAAGAAAGATGGTGCCGCCGATGCGCGCCGCCTGGCCGAAAAAGGGCCAGCCGCCTATCTCTACCTTGGCGACAAAGAAGCAGGGCATGGCCGCCGAGAGGATGAGAACATCGAGGTAACTCAGATGGTTGCAGACAACCAGCCCATGGGTGGGCGGCTGGCCCTCCACGCGGTAGCGGATACCTGCGCCCGCCAGAATCCCGCGGCAGGTCCGTTGAACCCACAGGGCGCGCTGCTCCATGGTCAGAGGACCGCGCAGCCGCAGAAGCCAGAAGCGGAGAATGCCGAAGCCCAGAACCAATACCAGCGCCACAGCGCGCCGGGCCGCGCGAAAGTTCAAGTTGTCAGCGGGGCCAGGAAGCGATTGCGCGCCGAGGGCGAGATCAGCTTGAGATCGAGCAGGGTGAGGAAATCGATGGTGCCAAAATCCCGATCCCATGCCGGCGGTCCGCAGATGCGCGCGCCAATGGCCACATAGGTCTTCAGCAGTTTGGGCACCTTGGCGGAGGCTCGCGGCGTTGGGTATTCCGGTTGGGGCGACGGCTGTGCATGTCGGCCCCCTTGCTCGCTGGGACAGGCGTAAGCACTGGTGGGCTCTGTCGCAAACTCGGGAGGAACCCGGTAGTGCTCAAGCTGGCTATATGCCTGCCAGCCCTCCGACGGGTCTTTCGAGTTCAACGATGAGCAGCCAACAAGGTAACGCAGCCCCATGTCGCAAGCATACTGTGCAATCCCCCTCCATAACAAGGTCAGCACCTCGGGAGTTCGATGCTCGCGATCGATGGAGGCGCGGCCCAGTTCCAGAATGTCCGCCCGAAGCGGCTCATAAGGAGCAAAGCTGAACTCCTGCTCGGAGTAGTAGCCCAGGTTGCGCGCTGCGGTGGCCCCGGACTGCATCCGGTAGGTGCCCACGACGCGCCGTGCCGGATTGTCCTCCCGCTTGTCCTCCACCAGCAGGTGCTCGCAGAAGAGGTCGAACTGGTCGGCGTCCAATCCTGTTTTGTAGGAATCGGCCAGCCCCTCGCCCAGCTCGATGTTGAAGACCTTGAAGCGCAGCCGGCAGGCAGCGTCGCGATCTTCCTGGGTCTCGGCCAGCCGCAGCCGGTAGTGGCCCACCTCCGCATGAATGTGCGGCTTTTTCGTAGCCAGAGGCTGGGGTGGAATATAGGTTGGAAAACCAAGTTCCATCAGAGAAGCGGAACCTGCAGCTAGTTTCAACGGAACCTTTTGCCGAATGTGCGGAATCACAGAAGCAGTATCCGCCAGGCAATGTAAAAGGACGGTCAAGCCCCTGCGAATACCGTGCAAATACTTTGTTTAGTCTGTAACTCGTCAGCAACATGAAGGGCCCTTCCATCCGGGAGAGCCCTTGGCGAAGCTATAACTTGAACGGTATGACTTACACGCGCTGACGAAGGAGTCTCTATTCCTCGATCATGTTTCAAAAAGCAGCTTTGTATCAGAGCGCGGCTTCAGCCGTGCCGAAAAGAGCCGAAAACAAAGGGCTTCATCCCCTGAGGAAACGCTGACTTGCAATCGGCATTTATCCAGAGCCTCCCTAATTCGTGTACACCCGCACGTAGTCCACCTGCACCTCTGACGGGAACACGGTGGTTGCGTCGGGAGAACCCGGCCAGCTGCCGCCGACCGCCAGGTTCAGGATCACAAACTGCGGACCCGCATCGAAGGGCCAGGTGCCGGCCATTGTGCTGGAGTTGAAAGTAGCGTAGACGTTGGACGGATCGTCCACATAGTACTGAATCTGCCCCTTGGTCCAGATCATGCCGTATGTGTGCCAGGCCGCCGCGGAAAAGCCCGCCGGATGATATTGAATGCCGCCGTTCAGGCCTGTCCCGTGAATCGATCCCTGCACCCAGTCGTAGCCCTCGTTCTGGGGATCGCTGCCGTTGATGTGCTCCAACACGTCGAGTTCGCCGCAGGCCGGCCAGGGGTTGGTGATGATGTTATCGCCCAGCAGCCAGAAGGCAGGCCACATGCCCTGCGATTCGGGCAGCATCATGTGCGCCTCGATGCGTCCGTACTGAAAACTGAACAGGCCTTCGGTCTTCAGCCGCGCCGAGGTGTACACCCCGGCCGAGGGATTCCGCGCCACAATGTGCAGGATTCCGCTGGTGTCCGCATAGGTGTTGGGATTGGCAGGATCACACGACGAGGCGGACGAACCCCAGGCGCAGTATGTCTCCAACTCGTTGTTGCCGCAGCAGTCGGTTCCCGTGTCGTAGGTCCAGACCTTCGGATTGGGCTGGGCGTTGGCTCCCGTCGAGTTGGTGAACTCGTCGCTCCACACCAGCGTGCCCGAGGCGATGTTGGGCGTAAAGCTCTGGCTGGTCACGTTGCTGTTCAAATAGCCAGGCGCAGATGCGGCAAGAGCCTTCACCGTCAGGTTCGAGGCCACTAGAAACGGCGCTTCATAGATCTGTGAAGTATTCGTCGGTGTCGTGCCGTCCAGGGTGTAGTAGATCGTGGCCCCGGCTGTCGTTGTAGACAAGCTCGCTAACACAGCGCCGTTTTGTGCGGGAGTGGTAGAAATCGTGGGTGCTGCCGCCGGGTTTTCTGGCGTAATCGTTACACTTCCACCGCCGCCGCCGCCGCATCCGCACATCCACGCGCCCAACAAAAGAATCCCCGCAGCCATCTGCTCGCGCACCTGCATTTTGAGTCTCCATTCTCGCAAGGAACCGTGCATCACGCACGTCCCGCCGCCTCGATCAAAGCACTGCGGGATTCTCCAAGTCAAATGAAGCTACGCAGACGATTGCTCATCGGTAACTCCCGGCCAGGCCGCGTAATGCGCCGCGCTTCGATCGAGCGGAATTACATCATTCGCCGCAGCCAAGCCCTCCGTCCGGGCACAGCATGCGCAGGTGATTGGGCTTTGCCATCGGCTTGGGCTGGTTGGCCGCTGGAACCAGCACGGGAGCCGTCCCCGGCGCATGAACCCCGCCCAGATTCTCTTCTTCCAGAAGAAGCGGCCGCTGCAAGACCATCTCCACCTGCGTGCCGCTCTCGATATTGACATCCGCGCCACGCGTAAACAGCGTTGCCAGCCCCGTGGCGGCAAGACCTGCCCCAATCCCCGCAACGCCTCCCGCGAGTGGATGGCCCGAGCCAAGGCCGCCAATGCTCCCGACGGTGCCGCCGGTGGGAATGGCAACCTCCGCCACCTTGCCGGCGTTCCGGCCCTTGTCTCCTGCCTGCTCGATGGTTCCCTCGCCGTCGTCCTTCACTGACTGCTTGCTGGCGCCTGGAAGACTATTCACCAGGCCGGGAATCTCCACCACGGTTCCGTTGGGAAAGATGATGGAGGTGAAGTGCATATCGAGCTGCGCTCTGCCCTTTACGCGCCCCGCGCGGCTCACGCGGTCCACCACGCCCTGCACATAAACCCCGGCCGGAATCATCACCCGGTTACCCACCACCACCGGAAAGGTTGAAGCCAGGTAAACGCCATCGCCTGGCTTGGCGCTTTTGGTGTTGATGGCGCTGTGCAACTGCAACAGAACCTTGGTTCCGGCGGGAACGGTGTAGGTCTTCCTGGCCAGGGCGAACCGTGGATCCTTGGCGGCCGGAGCCGGGCATGGAACTTTTTCGTCCATCGGCTGGTAATCCTGGCCGGCAGGGCGGCAAGAAGGCATCCCGGAGAAGGATGGAACAAACGTGCCATCGGGCGCGACCGTTGCCGGGCCTGTTGTTGAGGGCGAAACAGCAGGCGCCTGCGCGGATGCGTTCGGTGCGGACGCGCTCGGAGCTGAGTCCGGTGCAGCGGCCGGAGCCTGGGCCAACGCAGCGCCGGAAGCCGCCAGACCCAGCACGATTGCAGCCGTCAACGATCGATGTGGCAAACGCATGATTCCCTCCGCACCAGCCCATCGAAAGATAGACGAGCCATTCGCATCCAAGGATAGCCGCCACGCTCGCACGCTACCAAAATAAATCTGCGTCACAACGGCGGAACGCAATTCGCGTTACGATGCAGTTGAGCAATGAACCCCAAAATCACCCCGCCCAATGACCCATCCACCGGCCCGCGCAGCCGGTTTGCCGCCGTTTACCGCGTGCTGGACGAGGCCATCGGCGTACATGCCTTTCCCGGTTGCGCCTTCGGCGTGCTGGCCAAAGACGAAATCGTGCTCGCAGACGCGCTGGGCCGCTTCACCTATGACGAAGCCTCGCCCACCGTCACCGCGGAAACAGTCTATGACATAGCCAGCATCACCAAGGTCGTATCCACCACCGCTGCGGCCATGCTGCTTTACCAGCAGAGCCTTCTCGACCTGGAAACGCCTCTGGCGGAGCTGCTTCCCAGCTTTACAGCGAAACGCGCCGCAGGCGCAGCCAGCCCCGCCGCAGGTGGCCGTGTGCGACTGCGTCACCTGTTGGCGCACAACTCCGGGCTGCCCGGCTACGTGGAGTTCTTCCGCACAGCCAAAACAGCAGATGAACTCTTGCGCGCCTGCCTCGCGCTGCCCCTTGAAGCCGAACCAGGCGCGCGCGCCGAGTACTCCGATCCCGGCTTCATCCTGCTGGGCAAGGCTCTCGAAGTGCTGGCCCGTGAGCCCCTTGCAACCTGGGTCCCGCGCAAGATCTTTCAGCCGCTTGGACTGGCAGCCACAGGCTTCTGTCCTCCGCCCGGCGCGCGTGCACTGATTCCGCCCACCGAAGAGGACACCGTCTTCCGCCACCGCCGCATCCAGGGCGAGGTTCAGGACGAAAACGCCTGGCTGCTCGGCGGCGCGGCCGGACACGCCGGAGTGTTTTCCAATGTGGCTGACCTGCTGCGTTTTGCTCGCGAGATTCTCTCGGCAGCGGCCAACTCCGGGCGCCTGTTTGACGCGGCAACCGTTGAGCTTTTTGCCCGGCTGCAGGGCCCGGAGGGAAGTTCCCGCGCGCTGGGTTGGGATACGCCCTCCGGAAACTCATCATCCGGCAGGCATTTCTCGCCCCATTCGGTCGGACATCTGGGCTTCAGCGGCTGTTCGCTGTGGATCGACCTGGACGCCGGGATCGCCGTAGCGCTGCTCACCAACCGGACTTGGCCCGATCGCCAGAGCCCGTTGATCCGTCAGGTGAGGCCCGCTTTTCACGATGCCATTCGTGAGGCGCTCTAACCGTTCTGCAGTCGGCGGTTACCAAAGCCGCTCCATTCATTGCGAATTCTGACCGGATTTGACCACTTTGCAGATACAATAAAAACTTGGGGAAAGAAGCGATGCTAACCAGCTCAACGATGCAGGAAACGACCGCAGCCCAAAGCAATGGTGGGAAGAATCGCCAGGCCTCCCTGCTCCAGGAACTGACAACCGAGAGCCAGAACGAGGCGTCTCAAGGCTTTGATACGAAATCTGCAATGGAGATCGCGCGCATCATCAATCACGAAGATGCGAAGGTTGCCGCTGCGGTCAAGAAGGCGATTCCTGAGATCGCACAGGTCATCGACCAGGTCGCCCGCTGCCTGCGCGACGGCGGCCGGCTAATCTACATCGGCGCTGGCTCCAGCGGGCGAATCGCATCGCTCGACGCCTCCGAGTGCCCGCCCACTTACTCAACGGCCCCTGGGCAGGTGCAGTACATCATGGCCGGCGGGCCCAAGGCCCTGGCCTCGGCCGTCGAGGTCAATGAGGATTCCGAAGAACTGGGCCAGCGGGACATCGCCCGCCGCCGCCCCACGCGCAAGGACATCGTTGTGGGCCTGTCCGCCTCCGGCCGCACTCCCTACGTGGTGGCAGCCGTGGCTTATGCCCGCGCCCGCGGCGCCCACACCGCCGCCGTCACCTGCAACCACGACACTCCTCTGGCCGCCGCCGCCGAAATCGCTATCGTTGCCGAAGTCGGCCCCGAAGTGGTCTCCGGCTCCACGCGTATGAAGGCCGGAACCGCCCAGAAGATGGTCCTGAACATGATCACTACTGGCGCCATGACCCGCCTGGGCTATGTGTACGAGAACCTGATGGTTAACGTCCACATGCAGAACTCCAAGCTGGTCGAGCGCGGCATCCGCATCCTGATGTGCGCCTGCAAGATCGACCGCGCCACCGCCGTCGAGACCATCAAGTGCGCCGGACGCAGCGTCCCCGTGGCCCTGGTCATGCTCAAAGCCAAAGTTGACAAGCCTGAAGCCGTCCGCCGCCTGGCCAAATCCGACGGCAACGTGCGGCTTGCGATCGAGGACAATGTCCTGGAACTGTAAGGAGACAACTGCACTGAATGCCATCCTCGCAATTTGTTCCGGAAGCGAGTATCCTCAACCCACGAGAATGGCGAGTATTTAGGTCAGGAGCGGCGCATGGAGCAATTGGATCGCATCAGCCAGAATCCCGCCGTAATGGGCGGTAAAGCGTGCATTCGCGGGATGCGCGTCACCGTGAGCATGATCGTTGGGCAAATTGGCGCGGGCCACAGCGTCGATGAAATCCTCGCCAGCTATCCCTACCTGGAGCGCGAGGATATTCTGCAGGCGCTTCGCTACGCAGCCTGGCTTGCCGAAGAGCGTGAGGTCGTGCTGGCTACGGCATGAAGCTGCTTATCGATATGAACCTGTCGCCAAGCTGGGTAAGACAACTGGCCGGCGCTGGCATCGAGGCCGTGCACTGGTCAACAATCGGAGCAGCCAATGCTCCAGACTTGGAGATCATGGCCTTTGCCAGCGCGAACGGCTATGTGGTGCTCACCCACGACCTGGATTTCAGCGCTATTCTCGCGACCACGCACGGCGAGAGACCCAGCGTCGTACAGATTCGTGCGGACGATGTCAGCCTGGAAGCAATCGGCAGTCAGGTCGTCTCAGCCTTGTTGCAAACGGCCTCTGAATTGGAAGATGGGGTGTTGCTCACCGTCGATCCGAAGCGGACGCGTTTGCGCCTGTTGCCCTTGCCGCCGAAAAGCTGAGACTTCATTTCTTATCTAAGCGCCTGGAATCGCTTCGTCAGCCACCGAATCGAATCAACAATCGCCCACAATGCGACAGCAATGCCCAACACCTCGGCCAACTGCTCGATCCTGTATTGCAGATTGCAGATATTCGACCACAAGGCTTCGTCAGTAACCCAATTCAACGGATAGGAGTGCACCCGCATCACATTCAGCCCAAGCCACACCGGGCCAAGCGCTAGGAGCGTCAACAAAAGAGTGAAAAACGCTATAGCGGAACCAGAGTTGATGTATCCCGAAACCGGAGCGCTCAAGTCGACGCGACCAACAGGGAGCGGCGACCTTCGCGGAACTTATAAGGCCACAGTGACTCTGGTTCCGCTCTAGCCGCCATTTGTTTTTGGCGTATCTGCACTGCATGAACCATGAATGAATCAGTAGTGCGAGGCAGACGATAGAGAGCACTGCCCGTGCCACTTCAAATCCATAAAGAGCCTAATGATCCTCTCACAGAGTAGCTCTATCACGGGCAGAAGAATCGCCGCCGCCAAACTCCAATAACGCACAAAAGCCCTGGGTCCGCTCGTCATTTCGCACCCTTCGTTGAATGAAAACTCTAGTACGTCGTCATCCGTACCCTCAGCAGAACATTCTCGTCAGCCTTCAGATTCAGCCCGTAGTCGGTCTGGTCGCCGTTCCATATCCGCGCGGTCTTCCACTTCCCCGCCCCGTCGTAGCTGCCCTCCTCCACCTTGAGCCAGAGCCGTTTCTTCCCCGGCGCATACGTCGGAGTGAAGTCCACCCTCACGTGATGTCCTGCGACCAGAAACTCATCCGGACCAAGTTGCAGAATCGCCACGCCCCCATCGGCCGATGTATTGCCCTTGGGCTGCATCCAGTTTCCGAACGAAGGCATTCCGTATTGCAGGATTGCCTTCCAGCGCTCGAATGTTAGCGTTTGCGTGTGGTTCTCCGGATCTTCGCTCGCGCCTTGAACCTTACCTTCCAGGTTGCCCTTGGCCAGCCGCCGTGCAATCGGCGCCAGCAGCTCATACTGCTGCGCAAACGGCTTCAGAGCATCCTGCGCCATCGCCTCCGGCCCCTCCGTCTGGTTGCTGTAACGGCTCAGGTCCAGCCCGAACGGCGCCCAGCCGATCGCTCCCTGGCCAATCGCGGCATAAACGTAGCGCGCATAGACGGCTGGATTGCCCGTCTCCGGAATCAGCAGCGGATTGTTCTTCCTCTTGTACAGCTCGATCGACTTCATGTACTTGGCGTACTCCGGCATATAAATGTCTGGAGCCACCACGCTGATGGAGGGAGCCGCGATCTTCCACAGATCGATGTTGTTGTCAGTGGGCGCGCCGGACTCGTAGCTGGGCGCCCTGCCCGGATTGAAAGGCTCGCGCAGGGCCGCATTCACATACATGGGCAGCGGGTACTCGGCCTTGCCCGCCGCGGCCACCTGTTCGATATACGTTGCCGTGTACCAGGCCTCAAAGGTCTCATCCGCATCCTCGCCAAAGACCTGCCGCCAGTTCCCCGGCTGCTTGCCAAGTCCGGCGGTCAGCTTCTCAGGAACCTGTCCGGCAAAGGCTTTCTCGGCCGCCGTTCCGTAGTCGCGCACCCCTCCCCAGACGCCCGACTCGTTTTCCACCTGCACCAGCAGCACCGTGCGCTGCGCGTCAGTCTCCTTCAGGTGCCGCATCAGCGCGCGGAAGGCCGTCTTGTCGGCTTCCAGGAACGCCGGCGAGAATGGCGACGGGGAATCCAACGTCTGCCCGTCTTTGTCGAGCAGGAACGGGTACTTCGCCTGGTCCAGCTTGATCCACTCCGGCGTGTAATGCGAGCTGCCGTTCTTCCATGTGCCAAACCACAGCAGAACCAGGCGCAAATGATGCTCGCGAGCCTGCTTCAGTATCTGGTCAACCACGCTGAAGTCGAACTTCCCCTGCGTCGCCTCCATCTGCTCCCAGTAGATAGGCAGCTCAACCGTGTTGGCGTGCAGCGTCTCAGCCGCCGGCCAAACCTTGTCGAGATATTCCGGCCATGCGCTGGAGTTATTGGCCTGCACGCCCAACATCAGATAGGGCTCGCCATCCACCACGAGAGCGAAGCGCCCGTTTTTCTCGACGATGGCGGGAATCGGCCTGGCCGATGCAGCAGCGGCGGGCATGGCCTGGGCCATCGCCGCGGGCTTGCTCTGAGCCGTCGCCGCGGGCAGCAATGCAAACGTTTCCATAACTCCCAACAGGCACCCCAACCACGCCCCCATGCCCCGCCCAAATCCCATTCCTCTCATCTCTCTTCCCTTCCTCTCAGTCCATGTCACTGCTTTCAAGCAATGGCGCAAGTATACCGCTCGCTTCCATCAGTTGCCCAGCGCACCGATTTACACTAGAAGGCTAGGAGTAGCTCGGCTTCCATGGACAGATTCGTCATTCGCGGCGGAAATCCGCTGGTGGGCACCATTCGCGTTTCAGGCGCAAAGAACTCTGCGCTGCCCTGTATGGCTGCGGCCATTCTCACCGAGGACGAGGTCACGCTCGAAAACATTCCCCAGGTGCGCGACATCGAGACCGAGAGGCGGCTGCTGGCGTCGATGGGCGCCGAGGTCACGCAAGGCGACGCGCCAAACAGCACCACAATCAGTTGCCGCACGCTCTCCGACCCCGTGGCCAAGTACGAAATTGTAAAGACCATGCGCGCCAGTTCCCTGGTGCTTGGTCCGCTGGTGGCCCGCGCCGGAATGGCGCGCGTGGCCATGCCGGGCGGTTGCGCCATCGGCGGCCGGCCCATTGATCTGCACATCAAGGGCCTGGAGAAGATGGGCGCTGTCATCACCCAGGAGCACGGCTATCTCGAGGCGCGCGTCGAGCGATTGCACGGCGCGCACCTGGTCTTCGACAAGATCACCGTCACCGGCACTGAGGATCTGTTGATGGCCGCGGTGCTGGCCGAGGGCGAAACCCTGATGGAGAACTGCGCGCGCGAGCCCGAAGTCGCTGACTTGGCCACGCTGCTGGGAGCCATGGGAGCGAAGATCGAGGGCGCCGGCACTTCGACCATCCGCGTGCAGGGCGTGAGCCGGCTGCATGGCGCGCGTTACCGCATCCATCCCGATCGCATTGAAGCAGGCACCTTCCTGGTGGCCGGCGCCATCACCGGAGGAGACCTGATTGTGGCCAACTGCAATCCGGCTCACCTCAGCGCGGTGATTGCCAAGCTGGAAGAAGCCGGAGTGTACATCGATCTTCTCGGGCCAGACACGGTGCGCGTGCGGCGCGACGGACCGTTGCACGCCGCCGACATCTCCACCGAGGAGTATCCCGGATTTCCCACCGACATGCAGGCGCAATACATGGCTCTGGCCACCCAGGCCAAGGGCGTAAGCGTGGTCCGGGAGAACATCTTCGAGAACCGCTTCATGCACGTGCAGGAACTGGCGCGCATGGGCGCCAACATCAAGGTGGACGGCCGCACGGCCACCGTGCGCGGACCGGCAAGGCTCTCCGCCGCAGCCGTCATGTGCTCGGACCTGCGGGCCTCGGCTTCGCTGGTGTTGGCTGCTTTGGTGGCCGACGGCGAGTCGATTCTGGACCGCGTCTATCACATGGACCGCGGCTATGAGCGCATTGAGGCAAAGCTGGCTGGCGTAGGCGCCGAGATCCGCCGCATGGGCAACGTCTTTGCTCCCAAGGAAGATGACTCAGACGCCGGCTGATCGCAGTCCAGCCAATGTCGAAATCTGTTTTTTTTAACCTGAGTTTGAAATATAGACATTGGGAGATCCATATCTGCCGCATCCTTTGTGGCAGATGTGGGAAACCATAAACTCCAGAGTCCCCATGCCGAAGGCCACCAGCCCCACCGCAGGTGGTCAGCGCCAGCTCACTGCCACATGCCAGCGGAGTCCATGCAGCGAGGCCTTGCGCAATACACGCTGATATTGGCGGAGCTCGGTCAGAACCGGCTGCGTTTCCGAGCCCAGGGCCGCCGGGGCCGCGGTCAAAGAACTGATCAGGGCGCTCACGGTGAGCAGGCCATCGGAGGCGTCGAACCACTGTGGCTGCGGCAGAGGCCGTTCCCACTCCGGCTCCGCGCCGCCCTCCTCCAGCAACAGCGCCATCGAATTCTCGTCGGCGGAAAAGAAGTCCAGCAGCGGATGCACATCCAGCCGCCCGGCCATCCGTTCCAAAGCATCTTCGTTGCGGGCCAGTGCGTGGCCGTTCACAAAAATGTCGAACTCTGGGTCTTCGCCCTCAACAACAATGTAGAGACTTGCAGCCATCGAATTGAGTTTAGTAGGGATAGAAGTGGAACCCTGAGAAAAATCCGGCATGGTTACCCAATCAATTACCGGGAAGGCGCACGCTTTGTGTTACGAAAGTTTAATTGCAGGTTTTCGCCAGTTGAAAAGTGTGCGGCCAAAGCCTTTCGAATCGTTGATGATAAAAGTATTGAATAGAAAGAGGTGAGCTTTTTTGGATTGGAGCGGGTTTCCAGACGTTGCTGCGATCGGACTGTTGATCTGTGCGTTCGCCTCTGTGTCGAGGCACAGTCATACGCCGGTGTCTGGATTCTGGCTGACGGGATGGCTGCTGATCCTGCTGCACTTTGTGGCCGCTCTGTTTTGGAACCTTCCAGGAGTCTGGGGCGAGTTGTCGTTTATCCTCCTTTCGGCTTCCCTGGCTGGGGCTGGCATTCTGTATATGCACGCCTCGATTCCCTACCGTAACAGCCCTTCCAGCCACTGGATGCTCGGCTCCCTATTAACGGCAAACACGCTCTACATCACGGCTATGTGTTTCGCCCCTGATGGGCACTGGACTTTGACTGTTACTGCGGCTTTGCTGGGACTCTGCCCTCTGGCCGTCATGCTGGCATCGGTCCGCCGGGTCAACCACCCGCTTCGCTGGGTTATCGCGGTTCTTTATGGGGCGCTCTCGATCTTTCTGTTGATCTTCCAGAATCGTCCTGGAAACGGCTCCGACCTGGCCTGGAATGCAGTCATGTTCACCGTCTATCTGGGTTGCTGCATCTTTGCCTGCTATGCATTCGGCCGCGCTACCGCCGGAGCATTCGTCACCATTGCCGGATTCTTCTCCTGGGCCACCGTCTTCGTTGCGGCGCCGTTGATGAACGCCTACGAGCCCCTGGTGCATGTCGATAGGGAAGCCTGGAACCTTCCAAAATATGTCGTGGCCGTGGGCATGATGCTGCTGCTGCTCGAAGACCAGCTCGAACACAACAAGCACCTTGCCCTGCATGACGTGCTGACTGGATTGCCGAACCGCCGTCTCTTCCAGGATCGGATGACCAGTGCGATTGAACGCTCCCGCCGCTCCGGAGCCGAGATGGCGCTTCTGGTTATGGACCTGGATGGTTTCAAGCAGGTGAACGACACCAAGGGGCATCATGTTGGCGATCTGGTCTTGCAGCGCGTCGCGAAGCTATTTGCCGAGCGGGCCCGCCGCTCCGACACTTTATCTCGAACCGGGGGAGATGAGTTCTCCTTGATTCTGGAGGAGCCTGTAAGCCGCGCCAATGCCGAGTTCGTGGCAGAGTCGTTGCGGCAAATGCTCAAAGAGCCACTCGATCTCGAGGGGCAAAAGGTGCGCATCGGCGCCAGCATCGGCATCGCCATCTTCCCTGAAGACGCAACCGACGCCGAGTCGCTGTGCATCGCAGCCGACCTTAACATGTACGACGTGAAGAACCGCTCCAGGAAAGCGAACCAGTATGCGCAGCCTGCCAAGCGGAAATCCTCCCCCGCCCGGGAATCGGCGATCAAGGAAACGTTGCGGCTGTCGCAGCCGAGCATCGATCCATGCAATGAATCCTGATACGGTGCCCAGTAGACGCAGCATCCAGCAATAGAAAGGCCCGGAGTTGTTATCCGGGCCTTTCCGCTTCTTGATTTGAGCAGTGCTGCTTGGAGCGTCTTCATGAACCGTAAGTCCTGGGTGCCCCACCCTCGCCGCGTCTTTGTTTTTTGCGGCTAGGGTGGGATACTACGAAACCCGGACTGCAGGTACTTTCAAACCGCTCTAGCCCTGGCCGCCACCGCTGCCGGGACCGCGGCCAGGTCCACCGGGCCTGCGACGGCGACGGCGGCGATTGCTGCTGGCTGGAGGACGGGCTCCGCCTGCCGGCTGGCTGGCTGGAACTGGCGCGCCTTCGATGCGGTTGAAGTTCGGCTCGCTCTCTTCGTCGAACTCTTCGCCACCCTCCTCGTCGAAGTCGTCTCCGCCTTCGATCAGGATGGTGCTCTGGTTCGATTTCGGCTGACGCTCGTCGAACTCATTGCGAGGCCTGACGGGCGCGGCCACGGGAGCAGGAGCCTCAGATGCGGAGATCTCCACCTCTTCCGCCTCGGCCGGAGCCGGAGCCGACTGCCCGAGCTTGGCGCGCTGCTCCTTGATGAGAGCCTTGCGGCTAAGCTTGATGCGGTTGCCTTCGATGGCCAGAACCTTCACCATCACCTGATCGCCCTCGCGCAGCTCGTCCTTCACTTCCTTCACGCGATGCTCCGCGATCTCGGAGATGTGAAGCAGGCCGTCTGTTCCAGGGAACAGCTCGACAAACGCGCCGAACTCGGCCAGGCGAACCACCTTGCCCAGATAAACCTTGCCCACTTCCGGCACGGCTGTGATGTTGCCAATCAATTCGAGCGCCTTCTTCAGGCCCTCGCTGTCGCAGGAGGCGACATTGACACGGCCCGTGTCGTCCACATCGATCTTGGCTCCGGTCTGCTCGATGATGCTGCGGATGGTCGCTCCGCCCTTGCCGATCAGATCGCGGATCTTGTCGGTGGGAATCATCACGGTTTCGATGCGCGGCGCATAGGCCGAGCGCTCCGTGCGAGGTCCGTCCAGCACCGCATCCATCTTGTCCAGCAGGAAGAGACGGCCGCGGCGCGCCTGTTCCATGGCCTTTTCAAGAATCTCGCGGGTCAGCCCGCCAATCTTGATGTCCATCTGCAGCGCGGTGATGCCCTTGCGGGTGCCGGCCACCTTGAAGTCCATGTCGCCGTAGTGATCTTCCGCGCCGGCAATGTCGGTCAGGATGGCGTAGTCGTCGCCCTCCTTCACCAGGCCCATCGCCACGCCGGCCACCGCTCCCTTGAGAGCGATACCCGCGTCAAAGAGCGCCAGGCTGGAACCGCATACCGTAGCCATCGATGAAGAGCCGTTGGACTCCAAAATATCCGAGACAATGCGGATGGTGTACGGCGACTCTTCGGCCGTGGGAAGAACCGCGGTGATGGCGCGCTCCGCCAATGCTCCGTGGCCAATCTCGCGCCGTCCCGTACCGCCCATGCGGCCCGTCTCGCCTACGCAGAAGGGCGGGAAGTTGTAGTGGAGCATGAAGGGCTTCTTCTTCTCGCCCTCATAGCTTTCCAGGCGCTGGCCTTCGTCGGCGGTGCCGAGAGTGGCCGTAACCAGGGCTTGTGTCTCGCCGCGGGTAAACAGCGCAGAGCCGTGGGTGCGGGGCAGAACGCTGGTCTCGATGGTGATCTGGCGAATCTCGTCGAAGGCGCGGCGGTCTGGCCGGATGCGGTCCTTGGTCACCTGCTCGCGGAAGATCTTCTCACGCAGCTTTTCATAATAGTGGGCCAGCTTCTTCTTGGCTCCGGGATCGTCGGCGGGAAGCGCTGCGGCCAACTCGTCCTTGATCGCTTTGACCAGGTTCTGGCTCTCCAGCTTGTCGTGCGTCTTGGTGTCGAGCGCATCCTTGAGGCGATCTTCAATCTTGGCCTTCAATTCAGCAAAATAGGCTTCGTCGAACTCAGGCGCGGTGAAAGTCCGCTTGGGCTTGCCGGCCACCGCAACCAGTTCGTCGATGGCGGCAACAATCTTCTTGATCTCAGTGTGGCCAAACTCGATGGCCGCCAGGATGATCTCTTCGGACTCTTCCTTGGCGCCCGACTCGATCATCACAATGCCGTCCTTGTGGCCGACGACCATGATGTTGACCGTGGTCTCAGCACGTTCGGTGTAGGTCGGATTGATGACGAACTCGCCATCCACGCGGCCCACGCGTACTGCGCCAACCGTGGCGCTGAACGGAATATCGGAAAGAGCCAGGGCGCAGGCGGCGGCGTTGATGCCCACCACATCCGGGTCATTCTCCTTGTCAGCGGAGAAGACCAGCGCAATCACCTGGGTCTCATTGCGGAAGCCGTCGGGGAACAGCGGACGGATGGGACGGTCGATCTGCCGGCAGGTCAGCACTTCCTTCTCGCTCGGCCGGCCTTCGCGCTTGATGAACCCCCCGGGAATGCGTCCTCCGGCGTAGGTATATTCGCGGTAATCCACCGTGAGGGGGAAAAAGTCGATGCCTTCCCTGGGATCGGGAGAGGCGACGGCAGTTGCCAGAACAACGGTTTCGCCCGTGGTCACCAGTGCGGCGCCAGAGGCCTGCTTGGCCATGCGTCCGGTCTCAAAGACCAGCCGCTTGCCACCGGCAAGCTCGACGGCTACTTCATGCTTAGACATAGAGTCCTCGTTTCGTTTTTTTCGCTTGGGAAACTTGTAAATGGAAGGCGCTTGGGAAACTCCCGAATGGAAGGGTATGGGAAAGCTGGCAGTAGGGCCGGGCGGGAGGCAGGGCGCGCGCAAAAGAGTGGGATCTGCGCGGGGGAGCGAATTCTCCCCCCCTGCCGGCCGAATCGGATGCCAGTCTCCGCATGCGGGACGCGCATAGCTCATAGCTGCGCGCCGTCCCTGGCAGCGGGTCGAGTTCGCCAGGTACACCATGGCCCCAGGTCCTGTGGAGAACGGGGGCCGTGACCAAATTCCGGTCTGGGCGCTTCCGGGTCAATGTTGGCTTTCTGATTACTTGCGGATACCGAGCTTGCCGATGACGTCGCGGTAGCGATCGGTATCGTGGGTCTTCAGGTAATCCAGAAGGCGGCGGCGCTTGCTGACCAGTTGCAAAAGTCCGCGCCGGGAAGCGTGGTCTTTCTTGTGCGTCTTGAAGTGTTCGGTCAGTTCTGCGATACGCGCACTCAGAATCGCGATCTGGACCTCCGGCGAGCCGGTGTCCGTATCGTGAGTGCGGAAGCTTTCAATCAGGGTTGTTTTCTTAGCAGTCGCCAGCACGGCGTGTGTTACTCCTCTTGTCTTCTCAGTCCACTCTTAAGTGTCTGATGTGAGATTACCATGAATACGCGGGTCCGCGCCATCCGCCCGGCCAACCGAATTCAGACCGGAACCCGTCTGCAAACCCCGCCCGCTCAGCGCCCGCCAAATCGGGAGAGCCGGTTGTCGAAGCGCTCGCGGATCACCTCGGCAATTTCAAGCTTCTTTGCGTCAGGATGCTCGGGATTCAGCAGGTAGTTCCAGGTATGCGAAACAATCACGGATGGAACTCGCGCAAGTGGCGTTTCCAGTGAGGCAAGCCACGCATCGCCGATGGCGCGCGTAAACTCCGGATGCTCCTTCCAGTCGGTAGGGGAGAGCGCATTCAACTGCTTGATTTCAACCTCATCGGAAACCGAAACCTGCAGCAGTTGATAGAAACGCGGAAGAATCCCGTCCTCGTTGCTGTCCATCAGGTGGACTATACGCTCCAGCATTGCGCCAGCAGGGTTTTCCGCCAGATAGACGATAGGCCTGCCCATCGTGTGCCAGCGTGCTGAGGCTGTCAGCCCGCCTTCGCCGCTCAAATCAATGAAATTGCTGATGCGCCAGAGAGTCGTCATGAAGGGCTATGCTCGCATCTGCTCATTTATACGAACATCCCCTCGTCAATTTGAATCAGAAACTCTCGAACAGCATGTTCTCCAGCTTCAGTCCGCAACATCTCCAGCGCGGTCCTGTCGTCGAAGCGGCTCTTCCTGCCGCACAGCCACTTCCGGCCGTCGTCGCGGTCTCCATAGACCTTCACCGCCAACTCGTACATCCGCGCTACGCGCGCCAACCGGTCCGATTCGTCTAAACTCAGCGGCTGCTGCTGCTGGCGCCGGTGCTTCAGCGTCCGCAACGGAATCACCACATCCATCAATTCCTTGACGGCAATGCCGGAATAAGCCGAAAACTCCTCCAGTGCGGAGAGCGGGAGTCCGCGCTCGATCTCCCTCCAATCGAAGGTGAAAGGCGGCGGAGAAACCACGGGAATAGCAGCGGCTTGGCTCATACGGACATTATGCCACGAAATCCGCGGCATTTTGTCCGGCTTGCCAAATAATGCCAAGAAAGTTGATCGTTGCCCATATCTCAGAATCGAGATGTGAGGCCGGGTGCCCCATCCTTGGCGCGCTCTTTGCGACAAGGGTGGGATACCACAAACCCGATGCGAGCGATTAGCGAGCGTTTGGCCCCACCGCAGGTGGCAGGTGGTGCAGATTATTTCCTTGCTTCGTCGCACAATAATTCCAGGAGTCCTCGCGCCGTCTTGCAGCAGGGAGAGGCTGGCAGAGGCCGAAACGCCGTGTAACTCCTTATCCTGGAAGATTTTGCAGTCAACTCCTTTGTTTTGACGATTTTACAGCCACCCCTGCCAGTAAGCTCAAGAAAACAAGGAATTTGTTTGCAAAATACGGGTGGGGGGGTAGCCCGGAATGGACAGGAAAAACTGTCCACTGATCACTGACCACTGATCACTGTTCTCGCTCCCGCCGGGTGCCCCATCCTTCCGCGTTCTTTGCGGAAGGGTGGGAACCACGAACCTCAGTTGGCGGAATTGCGTCAGGGCACGACTTCAGTCGTACCGTAAATGCCAATAATCAACGTGGGCTTTAGCCCCTGCGGAATGTTTTTCGAGCAATTCCCATGAAATAACGCCTTTATGCAGCTTGTTTCACCGCAAATCAACTGATAGAGTTCCCGATTGCAGATAATTCCCCTTCTCGCCCGCACAATGAAGAAAATCAATAAAGCTACGCGAGCACCGCAGGTGTCGCAAGGAGAAGAAGAATGGCTGAAGAATCGAACCCCACCTCGGGAAACTCCTCCATCGCTCGCTGCTACAGCGAATGGCAGCGTGTTTACAAGGCGGAAATGGCGAAAGGAGAACACTGGGTACTTGCCTCGAAAAGCGCCGGCCTGGCCTATCGCAAAGCCATGCCGTTGCTCACCGGACAAGAGAACATCCCCGATTTTGTCGCCTGTGTCGCCCATGGCATGCTGATTGGCGCAATCGAGGGAAAGAGCAGCACCAATCTCCTCTATGCCGCCCAGGTTGCACTCTCTACGCTCCGCCGCACACCCATCGCGCCAAAAGAGAAAGCAGCATGACCCCTCCCCCCTTTTTATTTTCTCAAAGCCTTGCAGGTAATTCATCCGTTAACAGTCTGGGTGCCCCATATCTGGCGCAGTCTCACCGCGCCAAATGTAGGAAACGACGATCCCCAACCAGTTTGATGTTAACGAGCAACCTTCATCAGGAAAAGGCTGGAAGCTAACAGCTAGAAGCTAGTAGCTGGAAACTGCTCCTACGGCTCTGCCGCCATCCAATAATTCGCCCGCGCCACAATCCGCGCCCCATAGTCCTGCACGGTCCGCACGCGGATGGTGTGCAGGCCGGGAGTGAGATCGGAGGGGCTGAAGGTGATCAGATACCGGTTCCGCGCGTGCTTGGCCGACTCCACAACCCGCTTTTCAAAAGCCTTGTCGGCGGTGAAGGTGTCATACTCGCCGCCGCTCATGTGCGCCACCTCTTTGGCCACATTCTTCTTGAATGCCTGCACCACCATCAACAGCGTCGAGATCGGGTTCATCGTCCGGTCGTCGCCGTTGTCCTTGATGTCGTGCAACAACTCGGCCTTGGCCGGCGAAAACGACACGCTCAGCACCAGAACGTCGGACTGTCCGATCTTGCGGATCAACTGCGCGGGCTTGGTGTGCCGGCTGCCGTGGTCGCGCTCCTCCGAGATGAGTAGGAGCACACGGCGGTACTCCTTGGGCTGCAATTGGAGCAGATCGACGGCATAGCTGACCGTATCGAGAATTGCGTCGCCGCCGTCGCCCGGTTCCAGTTGCTTCAGAGCCTGGTTCACGTCCTCGCTGGTGTGCGTGAAGTCGTGGATCAGATGCGGCTTTGAGTCGAAGCCCACCAGCGCCGCCTGGCCTTTGCCGTCGCTCAAAAAAAGATCCAGCAGCGGACCCAGCTTGGCCAGCTTGTCGAATTCGAGCGCGCTGACGCCGCCCTGCTCGACCGCCACCACCAACGCAACCGGCGCCGTGTCCATCTCCTCCTGCACGCGAATCTTCTGCGGCACGCCGTTGTCTTCCAGCACAAAATCGCCTGCTTTGAGGCCGTAGACAACCTCCCCGCCCGGCTTCTCAACCAGCGTGGGCACCAGAACCTCGTTGGCCGTTACACGCAGGGTGGGTGTGTTCGTTTGGGCGTTCGCGTGGGCGCTGGGCAGCGGCTGCGGCGGCTCGGCAGGAGGCAACTGCTGCGCTCCGGCGGCCGCGGCAGCCACCAGCAATGCCGCGGTCGAAAAGCAATACTTGCGAAACAAGCCGAATCTCATGCAGGAAAGGCTCCGTGTCAGGGAACAGTTTTTCAGGCCTCGCTGGCTCAAGCAGAACAAACTTCAGAAACTCTATTGTTCGAAAAAACTCATGACAATCATCCGAATCTGCCAGCATTTCGGCTGATCCCTGATCTTTGCTTCACGCCCGTTTATTCACTTCCCGGTCCATCCGGCCAATCCAGGCAAGATAGCTCAGAAACTCCCAGCGCTCGGTCCACAGGAAGCCCAGCACGTCCTTGGCCGTCAGCGTCTCTGCCCGCTTGCCGCTGTAAGTCTCCACGCGCCAGCGCATATACTCGCTGCGCCACGGGGCCAACCGGTGGCCGCGCGTGGCATTCCAGAGAAAACGAAGCGGTGCGAAGATGGCGAGTCTCATTGCCTTGAGTATAGACGGCTTGGCTACCGAAACAGACCCACTCAGCACCCCTCTCGCCTGATGGCCGCTGTTCAAGCGTTTGACCTGGCCCACGCCCCCTGCGTCAGGCAGGCAGCTTGCTGAACAGATCGTTCGAGGTCGAATTCAATTGTGCAATCACATCCTCAAGCGCCGTCTGCTGGGTCTCAGCCAGCGAAAGCTGCGTGGAGATCGTCGGAATGTCGGCCTGCATCAGGGCGGTCTGCGCGGTGGTCAGTTGGGTCTTCGCATTGGTCACCGCGTCGGAAGAAGCGGTGACCTGTGTGATTGAGTTGTCGATGGTCACGCGCTGCTGGGAGACGTAGTTCAGAGCCGTGCTCAACGCTTCCGTATCGCTGACCGCCTGCGTGGTATTCACCGTGCCGCTGGAGTAGTCGGCGATCAGGCTATTAAGCGCCCCGAAGACGCTGTTCGACCCCGTGCCCAGGAAGATCTGGTCGCCCGGCACATTCAACTGAATCTTCTGCCCGTTGGGCGATTCAAGATAGTTCACGTCACTATCGCCGCTGTAAGTGGTGGTGGCTGGCGATCCAGCCGTCGAAGTAGCGAAGGGAACCGTGGAAGTCTGGCCGCCGGCAAAGATGTACTGGCCCTGATAACTGGTGTTGGCCAGCGACTGCACCTCATTCAGAATGCCGGAGATCTGATTGGAGATGGACTTCACGTCGCTTGAGCTCATGGTGCCGTTGTTGGCTCTGGTGGCCAGCGAAATGGCCGATGTCAGCTCGGTCACCACGCTCCCCAGCGCTGAATCGGCCACCTGCAACTGGCCCGTCACCAGGCTGGAACTTTGCGTGAAGGAATCGTCCTGCTGAACCTGGTTGAGCAGCAGCACATTCTCTCCCGAACCCACCGGATTCTGGCTCAGGGAGGTGATGCTCACGCCGCTCGACAGTTCGGACGACAACTGCTGCTCGTTCGCCTGCGCCTGATCGAGCGAACCCGCCAGATTCGCGATGTAAAAGGGATCCACCCGCATCGCACTCCTCCGCCCGTACGAGGGCATTTTTACAAATGGCCTGAGACCTTGGGTGTCCCATCTTCGCCGCGTCTTTGCTGTTGCACCAAAAAAGGAAACCCGCGCATCGCAATGGCTGAAAACGCCCTACGAAACCGTCGTTTGCTCTCCCAGATTCAACACCGAGGCCATGATCGTGTTCAGCATCGCAAAGACCTGGGAAGCTGCCTGATAACTGCGCTCCAGCGTGGCCATCGAAGAGGCTTCATCGTTCAGATTCACGCCGGAGAGCGCATCGTTCTGCGTCTGTAACTGGGTTACTGAAGCATTCTGCGCAGTATTCTCCGTTTGCACGTTGGAGACCGTTGAACCCAGCGTGCTCACAAAATTCGAATAGTAGTCGGTCGGCGTCTGGCCGTTCACGATCGACTGATTGGCCAGATTGGCCATGGCGATGGCATTCGAGTTATCCCCGGTTCCATCCCCCGCGCCGGCGGCAGCAATCTGTCTCGGATCGGTCATCGTCACGCTCATGCCGGCCGCGCTGCCAGCCACCTCCGTGGGCTCGCTGAAGATATAAAGCGAACTGGCCGCTGTGCCAGTCGCTCCATCCAGGTCCGTTCCCGCATTGTTCTGCGTATTCACAGCCGTCGAGATGCTGTAAGCCAGCTGATCGAGCGAACCGAGCGCGCCGGGAATGTCCTCGTCCCGTGCCGTCAGATCCCCGCCCAGCGAGCCGCCGCCAGAAGCCAACTGCGAGGTAACATCTGTATTGCCAAGAAAGAAGTCCGTGATCCCGTTGACCATGCCAGTGGTCAACTGGTAACTCGTTCCCTCGGAGACCAGCAACTGCCCCGAGGTGGTAGTGATCTCCAGTCCGTTGTTTTCGGTCGTAATCTGGTTGATCCCGATCAACTGCGAAAGCTGGCTCAGATCCTCCTGGCGCTGGTCTTCGAGCGTTCCCGCATCGGCATTGGGCGAGGAGGTCTGAATCTGCTGGTTGAGCTGGGCAATGGCGCTGGCCAGCGAGTTCACCTGGCTGGTCACGCCAGAAGCCTCCTGATCCAGCGCGGATCTCTGCGAATTCAGGCTGGCAGCGGCGTTCGAGATGTCGCCGGCCAGCGTCTTCGCGGCGGCCAGCACTCCCTGGCGCAGCGAGTCGCTGGTCGGAGTGGCCTCCAGCGACGAAAACGAATCGAAGAAACTGGTAATGTCGCTGCCGATGTCTCCGGCGCTGGAACTGGACGAACCTGAGTCCGGCGTAAACAGAGCCTGAAGCGTATTCAGCGCCGTCAGACGCGAACCGGAAGCGGAAGCCAACTGCTGCTGCTGGTCCAGCCGCTCCTCCAGAACACGATCCCGCTCCGATGTGGAGCCCGTCTCCGTCACTCCCTGCCCGTACGAAACTCCGCCAATCGTGAGCGGCTGATTCTCCTGCCAGTCCGGCGTCTCCTCGGTGTAGCCGGGAGTGTTGGCGTTCGCCACGTTGTTGGCCACCACGTTCAAAGCTTCCTGGTCAGCGTCCAAAGCCTGCGACATGATGCTGAATGCGGAGTTAATTGTTCCCATGCCAGCTCTCCGTTCGCCGCCATCCCACCGCTTGCGGAGCGCCGTATTCCAGACGGCCTGCGCGCAGCTCCCGCAGACGGTTCATCACATGCAGGTTGGCCCGCGTCGCCTCCAGCACCCTGCCGAGGACCGCCATCTCGCCCACAGCCTCCCTGGCTTCAACAGCCAGCCCCCCGCGCGCGCGCAAATCCCCATCCGCCAGATCGCGAACAAGGGCCTGGCACGAAAGCGCCAACTCCTCCAGCCGGTCCGCATCCAGCCGCGCCAGCGACCGCGATGCCTCCACCACCAGATCCTTCAGTTCCAGACGCCCGCGGCGCTCTCCAAGCTCCTGCAATGCAACCGCTCCTTTCGCCTCTGCCGGCCTGTTCCCCATCCCAATCCGTCTCCATGCAATGCAGTCGCGAATTACGACTGGCCGCCCAGCATCGAATCCACCACCTTGGAGGCCACCGCCGATGCGGGCACGTTGTAGCTTCCCGCCGCCAGCGCCGCCTGAATCCCGGCCACCTTGTCCATGCGGACAGCCGGGTCGGAGGCAGTTTGCGAAACCTCGCTCCCCGCGCTGCTCAACGTCGCCAGATCGCTTCCCAGCGCGCTCCCGCCCGCCGCTGCGCCGCTCTTCGCCTGCTGCGTCGAGGCCGGCGCTGCCGCGGGCGTTCCCAAAAGCGACTTCAATCCATCCAGACTGCTGCGAATGTCCATAACGCACTACTCCTTGCCTGGTTCATCGGCGCATTTTCTAATCACATGAGTCATTTGAGCGATTTCATGGCGGTATTGCCATGCAGGCTTCCCGTTCCCTGCGCGCTTCCCGCCTTGTTACCGGAATTGGAAAGCTCGCGCACGATGCCGGTGGCGATCCCAAAACCTCCCCGCTCGCTCAGCGCCCGCCCCAGCGCCTCCGTCGCAAACCCGCCCAGCGCTCCGCCCGAACCGAATCCGGCGGCGGAGGCTGAGTCGCCGTCCTCGCCATCCAGCCCGTTCGAGCCCGTCATCGGCTTCATCAACTCCTGCATCATCTGCGCCTCAAACTCGTGCGCCGCATGAACCAGCCGCGGCTGCGGCGTAACTGCCTCCGCCGCGCTTCCTGCCGCCGCCATTGTTCCTATCCCCTGCATCACAGAACCTCCAGGTCGGCCTCCAGCGCGCCGGCCTCCTTCATCGCCTGCAAGATCGAAATCACATCCCGCGCCCCGGCTCCGGTGCGCTGAAGCTCCTGAACCAGGTCCTCGACCGTAGCCCCTTCCTTCAGGTCGATGCGGTTCACCGGCTTGTCCCGGGCCTCGACGCTCGTCTGCTGAACCACTTGCGTCGTACCCGGAGAGAACGCGCCCGGCTGCGAGACCTGGGTCACCGAGATCACGTTGACGCTCAATCCTCCATGCAGAATCGAAACCGGCTGCAGCCGGACCGTTCCTCCGATCACCACCGTTCCCGTGCGCTCGTTCACCACCACTCTCGCCCGCGGATATACGTCCACCTCGACGGCCTCCACCCTGTCCAACAGCGCCGCCATATCCTCGTCCGGCGCGGCGGCTATCTCCACCCGGCGGCTATCGACCGCATGCGCCCTGTGCGCGCCCAGCGCTCCGTTGATGGCCGCGGACATCCGCTCCGCGGTATGAAAGTCCGCGTCGTTCAACACCACGCTGACCGTGTGCATCTGCTTCAGGTCGAAGGGCACAGGCCGTTCCACCAGAGCCCCGCCGGGAACCCGCCCCGTCGTCGGATGGTTCGAGAGCTTCGTATTGCTCCCCGCCGAAGCCATGTAGCCGCCCAGCACCAGGGCTCCCTGGGCCTGGGCATAGATCTGCCCGTCCGGGCCATAGAGCGGCGTCATCAGCAGGATGCCCCCTTCGAGCGAGCGCGCATCGCCGGCCGACGAAACCGTGATATCCACCTTGTAGCCGGGCCGGCTGAAGGGCGGAAGCGTAGCCACCACAAATACCGCGGCCATATTCTTCACCTGCATGTTGCTGGCGCTGTTCGAACCGGTCTGCGGAACCGTGATGCCCATCCGCTCCAGCGCGGAGACCAGCGTCTGCGCCGGAAAAACCGTCTGCGAACTGTCTCCGGTCCCCCTGAGCCCCACCACCAGGCCGTAGCCCACCAACTGGTTGTCCCGAATCCCTTCGATCGACGCCACGTCCTTGATCCGCGCCAGGTGCCCCGCGCTCTCGCCATAAGCCAGCGCCGAGGACGCGAGCAGCGTAGCAGCTAACGCCAGCCAGCCCCACAGGCCTGCACCCCTCTCGCCCTTTGCCGCTCTCCCGCCAGCAACTAGCATCCTGTTCCCTTTTCCCTGTTCCCTATTCCTTGCATCTAAAACACCACCAGCTTCTGAAGAAATCGCACCAGCGGGTTCTGCCGGTAGGTCGAGTCGTTCACAATGCCCTTGCCCGTCACTTCCAGTTCAAGATCCGTCATGGCCGTCGACAGCACCTGGTTCTGCGCGCTCACATCCTCCGGGCGCACCAGGCCGCGGAGTTTAATCAACTGCGTCTGCTGCGAAAAGGTCAACTGGCGCGTAGCCTGCACCACCAGCATTCCGTTGGGCAACACATCCACCACCTCGCCGCCGAAGGTCGTCGCCAGACTGGAGTTGGTCGTGCTTTGCCCCTGCGCGCTCAACCCCGACGACGCGCTCATCCCCACCAAGTTCTGCAGGGCGTTCGAACTCTTGAGAGCGCCAAACAGCGATGTCAGCCCGGAACTGGCATTCGAGGCCCGGGAGTTCTTCACCTGCCCATCGGTCGAGGCCGCCAGGCTCTCGGTCACCACAATCGAGACCACATCGTGCAGCCTGACTGCCTTGGCGTCGGTACCCAGACGCACCAGCCGGCCCTCCGGACTCCAGATCGAGCCCGGCGTCAGCACCTCCGCCGCTTGCTGCGCCCGCACCCGCTCAATGTAAGCGCGCAGAGCCGCCTCCGGAGGGGTCGGTTTGGCTGCTGGCAGCAGCGGATTGTGCTTCTTGTCCACGGCGTATACAGACTGCGGCCCCAGAAGCGCCATCGCCCAGCACAGGAGAACTGCAATCAACATTCTCGATCTCAAAATCGATCTCATGGCCGCGCCTCCGGCTGAAGCGCCGCCCGTCCCGGCCCGAGGGCCACGGCCCGCACGACCTTGCCGCCAATCGTCAGACGCACATTGAGCGCGGATCCTTGAGCGGCCGGGGTCAGCGCCCGAGCCTCCAAAACCGCATCGGCAAGCGCCGTGTGCTCCTCCACGATCAGCCTGTCGCCAGCGCGAATCACAGGCTGAGGCACGTCTGCAACCGTCTGCTCTCCCACCCGCGGAGCCACCCCGTCAACACTGTTCCGGAGCCCCCCAACCAGCACCATCCGCCCCGGCCCGCCCGGATTGAGATCGTTGCGCACCAGCAGCCAGCGTTCCCCGGTGTGCGGATCGTCGATCTCGCGCACCAATTCATCATGCGAAAGCTTCCCTTGCGCCGAAATCCCATCCCCCTGGGCACACCTGGTCTCGATTTTTAGTCCCGTCGTACATGGGAAACCACGAACCGGCGCAGATCCACCTAGCGCAAGCGGAGCATGGGCACGCAAGCCAGCGGGCGCTTGTGCGCCAACTGCAAACGCCAGCCCGAAGACCAGCAACGCTGCTCCTGTTCCCAGCCCCGATCTTGTTCGCGCCATTCTCATCAGCCCTAGTCCCTGTTCCCTGCTTTAGTGGGTCATGTTGTTGACCTGGGAGTACATGTCGTCGGCGGCCTTGATCACCTTCGAGTTCGACTCGTAGGCCCGCTGCGCCAGCACCATCTGCACGAACATCGTGACCACATCCACATTCGAGTTCTCCAGGTATCCCTGCTGCAGCGTGCCCAGGCCCTCGGTCCCTCCGGGGTTGCCCAGCACAGGGTCGCCGGAGTTGAGCGTGGCCTGCAACAGGTTCGACCCCATGCTCTCCAGCCCCCCTGGGTTGGGGAAGGTAGCCAACTGAATCTGGCCCAGTTGCGAGGGGTTCTGCTGGCCGGGCAAGGTAGCGTTCACCACGCCGTATTGCGTAATCGTCACCGCCGTAGCATTGGCGGGAATCGTGATGGTGGGAATGATCGGATCGCCGTCGGTGGTCACAATCGTTCCCTGGTTGTTGAGCTGAAACTGCCCGGCGCGGGTATAGGCGATCGATCCATCGGGCCGCTGCACCTGGAAAAACCCACTCCCCTCGATCGCCACATCGAGAGGGTTGGATGTCTGGTTCAGCGACCCCTGGGTCTGAATCACCTCGGTCGCCGCCGACTTGGTGCCCAGCCCGATCTGCAGTCCCGCCGAGACCGTGGACTGGCTCTGCGCCGCTCCCGGCGTCACCAGGTTCTGGTAGACCATGTCCTGAAACTCCAATCGCAACTGGCGGAATCCGGTCGTCGAGGAGTTGGCCAGGTTGTTGGCGATCGTGTCAAGGTTCAACTGCTGCGCGCTCATCCCGCTGGCCGCGGTATACAAGGCTCGAATCATGATGAATCTCCCTGTTCCCTGCTCTTCACACTTTGGGCAGGTCCTCGGTGGCAATCTTGTTGAATTCGGTGTGGAAGACGGTCAGCGCCCGCTGCATCATCTCCGCCTCGCGCTGCACCAGGATCAGGTTCATCGTTCCCTTGATGACGTCCTGGTTGGCGGCTTCGATCGCGCCCTGGTGGATCGCGGCATCCTTGTTGAGCAACGGCTTCACGCCCTCCGGCGCGAGATACCGGTTGGCGCCCTCGGCGGTCAGTTGCGCACCCGCTGGAAACGCGAAGACCCCGACCGTGTCCACCACGCCGCCGGCCACCGAAAGCGCGCCATCCGCCCCCACCGTCACCTCGCCCGGCGGAACAGAAATCGGCTGGCCAGTTGCCGACAGCACCGGCTCGCCCGCCGCCGTCACCAGTTTTCCTGCCGGCGTGCGATGAAAGCCGCCATCGCGGGTGTACCGCGGGCCGTTGGCCGTCTGCACCATGAAAAAGCCCTGGCCCTCAATGGCCAGATCGAGAGGATTGCCGGTCTGTTCGAGCGCGCCCTGGGCCATACTCAGCCGGTCGCCGCCCAGCAGCCCGAAATTGTTCACCGTCTGCCCCAACTGCGAGTCCTGTGCATCGGGTCCCAGCAACACCGAGCGGAAGTACTCCTGCTCGGCCCGGTAGCCGGGGGTTTGGGCATTGGCCAGATTGGTGGCCGCAATGTCCAGCGCCTGGCTGCGCGCCACCAGACCGGTCATTGCCGCATAGTATCCGCTGTCCATCTGCAAGCTCCTCCTGGGTCACTGGAGGAGCTTGCAGATGGAGGACCGGAAATGAGAGTAACGGATTGGAGAAAACTCAGAGTCGGGTGAAGGTCGGTACTAGGGACTAGGGATTAGGGAAAAGGGAACAGCCGCTTAAGCTGGACGTCCCAGTTCCCAGGGTCCCCACGGACGGGTCCTGGTTGTCGAGCGGATTTCCCGCTTTTGGGAGCTGCAAACCACGCATCTCAACCGGCTACGGAAGACCCTACTGCAAACCATCGCAGATGATGGTGACCTCGAAGCTCGTGTCCTCGAACCGGTACGTGTGGCGGAGCTTGAACTCGGGAGCCTGCACATGCAGGTTGTAATCCCGCCCGGTAATCACTGCGGGCACCGACAGGCCGGTGTTGGCCGCCAGACCCGGCACCTTGCTCTTCCACGATCCGGCCAGCATATTGCAGATCTCGCCGATCCCGTCCTTGACGGTATCGTCCATCTCCTCGAACTCCATGCCCGTCATGTGCGCGGCGATCTTCATGGCCGCCGAGCCCCCGCTCTTGAAGACACAGGCCCCGCTCAACAAGCCGCCGAAACCGACAACCGCAGTCACCGACTCCGGCTCGGCCTCCACCGCCGGTCCCAGGTCCCTCTGGCAGTCAACCCCCAGCATCAGCCGAAAGACCTCTTCCACGCTGGCATCCAGATTCCTGGGATCGGCGACCAGATCCATGGATTGCCTCATCGAAACAGCCATCGTACGCTCCATTCCTTTTCCACCGGCCCGGCGCGACCGCGCCTCCCGGCTATGCCGCGCTCACCAGCGGCAGCACCCGCTCCTTCACCTGCTCGGCCGTAAACGGCTTGCGGATGTAGCCCTGCGCCCCGGCCATGATCGCCTGCTTCACATGCTCCTCGCTCGACTCGGTGGTGATCATCACTACAGGCACGCCGGGAGCCAGCTCCTGCGCCCGGATCTGGCGCAGAAACTCCAGCCCGTCCATCGAGGGCATATTGATATCGGAGAGAATCAGATCCACCGGCTGGACTCGCAACAGTTCCAATCCCTCGATGCCGCTGCCGGCCTCATGCACCTCCAGCGGCTCCAGGCCCGCCTGACGCAACGCACGCTCCACAATCTTGCGCATCACCGAGGAATCGTCGACGATCAGGGTTCGAAGTTCATGCATGCCAGGCTCCCCTTCTTTTGTGCCTATCGGCCCGCCGGCTCAATTCATGAGAGGCGCGCTTGCCTCCCTGCTCTTCACCCTGCGGCCCAGATTTCAGTGCGTCCCGACCGAGCAGATCAGGTCCTGAATCGAAGCCCTCTCGGGCATCGGCCCTCCCTGCCTCTCGCGCCACATCCTCAGCCACAGGCAGTCATGCACTCTCACCAGGCGGGAGTCGACCGGGCGCGCCCGCTCGATGGATCTTGCCAGCGCCTGCACGGCGGCCAGCTCCGAACCGGCCTCGATCAGCTCCACCGGGGAAAAACTTGCTCTCAACATGCGCGCGTGCGCCGGGCCAAAGAGCGATTCCCGCACCAGCCCGCTCTCGACGCGCAGACCCGTCATCCGCTCGACGGCCAGGGCCACCACCGGGTCCAGCCGGTCCTCGAATCCCATATAAAGCAGCCTGCCCGCGGCCACCCGCAGGGGAAGCGCGCCAAATGCGTCCACAAAAAGCCGGGGCATCAGAACAGCCAGCGCCTCGGCGTCGTGAAACTCCAGGGGCATCACCGGGCAGCTCCACTGCAGACCCAGCGCCCTGGTTACCAACTGCTCGCTCACCCCTTGCTGGCCCACCAGCCAGCGGCCCAGCCGCCCGGCCCCGGCCACCTTCTGCGCATCCAGCGCCTGTCGCAACTGGCCGGAGGTGACCCAGCCCTGTTCGAGCATCACCAGGCCCAGCGGGATGCGATGCCGATGGCTCTCCTGCGCCAGGCCCCTTCCATCCAGCTCGCGGCGGACCGCCAGGGCGACCCGCGCGGCCGTGCAGGCGGCCGAACAGCTCCAGCCCCCCTCGAAGACCGGCGTCTGGCGGCCGCGCCAGAGATGCAGCCAGCCAGAACCGCAGCCGGGATTGGCGCAGGTTGCAAAGAGACTGCTCCGCGCCCTCGTTCCCGGAGAATCACCCGCCAGCGGCGCCGGCCTTCCCGGCCCAATTGAATCTCTGCTCAGAACAGGCATCGTATGCTCTCCAGACGCTTTCTGGGCGAAGCCACCTCGGTCACCCGCAAGCCGAAGTTGCCGTTGACCAGCACCACCTCGCCGCGCGCCACGATCTTGTCTCCGACAATCAGGTCCACCGGATCGGCCACATGGCGATCCAGTTGCACCACGTCTCCGGGACCGAGGTCGAGAATCTCGCCCAGCGGCAACTCCTTGCAGCCAAAGCGCAGCGCGGCCTCGAGCTCGACATCGAGCAGCAGTTCAACGCCCGCGCCGACCGCAAGCCCCGGAGCCTGCGCGGCGGCGGCCGGCAATGCGGACTTCTGCGCCGCGGGCTTCGGAACGCGCACCTCGTCGCGCACCAGAATCGTCCATGCCCGCTCGCCGGATCGCAACTCAAAGGCGCGGGAGATCTTGCTCTCCCCGGCAATCTCCTCGAACTTCTCCACGCGGCACTTCTTGCCGGTTTTAGCCAGCAGCTCCCCGGCCGCCGCGTCGGCAACCTCGCGCAACAGCTCTGCCCAGCCGGCCTTCTGGTCCACGCCCTCGCCCGTGAGCGGCGACTCCAGGATCGCGGGATCGAGGAGCACGGCGAATCGGCCCTCCTCGTCCCCCGCCACGGTGGCGGCAAAGCCGAAGGCATCCCGCGCCATGGGTTTGGGCAGCGAATCTTCCAGCTTGGGCTCCCCGGCCAGCGCCTGGGCGAACAGAACAGCCGCAACCTCGGTCCAGCATTCGAGATAGCTCTTCATGGCTCAGCCTCCAAAACCGGCCGTTCGATGCGGGCCGCGCGGTGCGCTCCCTGGCGAATCGCCTGCGCGGTCGAGAGCGTCTGCCCTCCAACCCTCCATTCGGGCAGAGTGTTGGCTGCCAGATCCAGGCGCAGCACCGCTCCCGGCTCCAGGTTTTTGAGGACGCTCGCCGCCAGCCGTACCGTGGGCAGTTGCAGGCAACCGCCAAAGCGGATGCGGCGCGCCGAGACCTCCATCCGCGCCCGCGTTTCGCCGGCATGGCGGCGGCGCCGGGCCCAGTCAGAGGTCAACCGGCGCAGAATCGTGTTGGCCACCACCGCCGGAAAGGCCAGGTTGAGCAGTCCCGAGCTGTGCGGCATGCGAATCTCGAAGCTCAGGCAGAGAGTCTTCTCGGCAACGGACATGATGCGCGCCACCTGCGTCTGCATCTGACGGCGCTCGAAGTTGAAGCTCAGCCCCACCGGCTGCCAGGCCGCGGTCAGCTCCCGGCAGACGATCTCGACCACCGAGGCCAGAATCGACTCCTCGATGTCGGTCAACTCGCGCAGAGGGCCGTCCCGGCCCTCGCCGCCCAGCAGCAGATCGATGATGGGAGGAGCCAGTCCCAGGTCCAGTTGCAGAACCGACAGCGCGCCCAGCGGCTCCATGCGCACCGAGGCCACATAGTTGATCTCGGGAATGCGCAGCAGAAACTCGTTGAACGGAATCTGCTCGGCCGAGACCAGGTTCACCTGAAAACGGGTGCGCAGCCAGGCGGCCAGGTTGTGGGTCAGGTTGCGGGCAAACAGATCGTTCAACATGCTGATGGCGCGCAGCTGGTCGGTCGAAATCTGCCCCGCCGAGGAGAAGTTGTAGGGCTCGACCTTGGCCCGGAGTTCGGTCATTTTGGCCTCGGGCGCGGAACTGCGCGCGGCCTGAAAGAGGGCGTCGATCTCATCCTGCTTGAGCGTCTTTTCCATCACCTGCTCTCCTGTCTGATCTCCGGCCTGCCCGTCCGCTCAGCCGGCTTGCGGGATCGCGGCCGGTCGAAGGCGCCGCGCGCCGCCAGATCCTTGAGAGCCGCCCGCAGATGCGCCACTGCCGAAGCGTGCACCTGTGAGACCCGCGACTCGACCACCCCCAGCGCCAGGCCGATCTCGCGCATGGTCATCTCCTCGTAGTAGTAGAGGCTCATCACCAGCCGCTCCCGGTCGGGAAGATTCTGGATAGCCACGGCCAGCCGCTCCTCCAGCTCGCCCCGCAGGCAGCAGAACAGCGGGTCCTCCTCCGGGCGGCCGGGCACATAGGCCAGCTCCTCCTCGCCCGAGTCCTCGTTGCGCTCCAGGTGCAGCGTGCCGATCTCCAGCCCCTTCAGATCGCCCAGCAACTGCTGGTACTCTTCGAGATCCAACCCCATCTCCCGGGCCACCTCGCCCTCGCCCGGCGCGTGGCCCAGCCGCGAGGTCAGCAGCCGGATGGCCTCTTCGACCGCGCGGCCCTTCCTGCGCAGCTCCCGCGGACTCCAGTCGAGCGTTCTCAAGCTGTCCAGAATCGCGCCCCGGATGCGGAACTGCGCATAGGAACGGAACTGGACCTTCTTGGCCGGATCAAATTTTGAGAAGGCGTCCATCAGCCCCACCACCCCGGCTGAAACCAGGTCCTCGATGTCCACATGCTGCGGCAGCCGCTCGTGAATGCGCCGCGCCAGAAACCGCACGATCGGCAGGTGCTCGAGCAGCACCCGCTCCTGCTCGCCGGTCAGCGCCGGGAGCCGGGTGCCGCCGGGCGGATAGCCGTCCCCCGGAGCGCTCCGCCGCTGCACCCTCTGACTCACAGCCGCATTCGCCGCTTCCATTCCCATGGCCTTCCCCTTCACCCATCTCCAACTGTTCCCTGTTCCCTATTCCCTGGTCCTCACCGCACCGTTCCCACCGGGCGCAGGCGAATCTCCGCGGGGATCTCCCCGGCGGCCACCACCGCCAGACGGGGCATCACCGGCTCCAGCCAGCGCTTGACGTGATAACGGGCTGGACTTGGAACTAGAAGCACGGGAAGAGCCGCAGCGGAGGCGGCGGGGATAAGACGCCTCAAAGAATCGGTCAGACGGCGGACAACCGGCGTTCCCGGCGCGGCGGCGGCCAGCATTCTCTGGCCGGTCTCTGGCTGAAGCGTGGCCAGAATCTCTTCTTCGAGCGCCCCGTCGAGCAGCAACACCGGCAACTGGCCCTCCCCGTCGAGCAGCGGCTGGATCAGACGCCGTCCCAGAGCCTGGCGCGCGGCCTCGACCAGGGCCACCACGCCCTTGTTCACCGGCGCAGTCTCCAGCAGCGCTTCGAGAATCGCGCCCAGGTCGCGGATCGAGACCCGCTCCCGCAGCAGTTGTTCGAGCACCCTCTCCACTTCGCCCAGCGAGAGCAGCTTGGGTACCAGTTCCTCCATCAATTTCGGATGGCTCTCGTTCAGCCCGTCCATCAGGCGCTTGCTCTCGGCCCGGCCCAGCAGCTCATGCGCATGCCGCCGGATGAGTTCTCCCAAATGCGTGGTAATCACCGTAACGGCATCGACCACCGAGTAGCCGGCGGCGATGGCCTGATCCTCCAGCGCCGGCGCAATCCAGATCGCCGGCACCCCGAAGGCCGGTTCGCGCGCCTCCTTGCCGGCCAGCGGGCGGCGCCCCGGCTCGCCCGAGACGGCCAGCAGTTGCGCGCCCTCGGTCTGCCAGCGGCCGATCTCCATCCCACGCAGGCTGAACAGGTACTCGCGCGGCCTCAGCCGCAGATTGTCCGAGATGTGCACCGGAGGCACCAGAAAGCCCATCTCCGCGGAGAGATGGCGGCGCAGCGCGCGCACCCGGTTCAGCAGTTGGCCGCCCTGCTTTTCGTCTACCAGCGGAATCAGTTGGAAGCCGATCTCCAGGGTCAGATCTTCCAGGCGCAGCAGTTGGGCCAGGTCGGAGCTCTGCGCCTCGCCAGCCTTCTTCTTCTCGCTCCCCCCCGGCTCGGCCGGCGGGGCCGCCGGCAGTTGTGCCGCCACGCGCCGTGCCGCCAGAAACAGTCCTCCCGCCACGGCCAGAAAAGCCAGCTTGGGCAGCCCCGGAATCAGGCACATGGCCGCGGAAAACAGACTAGCCAGATAGAGCGTGACCGGCTTGGCCAGAAGCTGCTGACGGATCTCGCCGCCCAGCAGCCCGGCCGAGTTGGCGCGGGTCAGCGTGATTCCCCCCGCCACCGAGACCAACAGCGAGGGAATCAGCGTGACCAGCCCGTCGCCCACCGTCAGGACTGTATAAGTACGCGCGGCTTCCCCCAGCTCAATGCCCTGTTGCAGCGTGCCGATCAGCAAACCGGCGATGATGTTGATGCCGGTGATCAGAATCGTGGCCAGAGAATCCCGCTGGTTGAAGCGCGCCGCTCCATCCATCGCGCCATAGAACTCGGCCTCGCGGGCAATCGCCTGGCGCCGCCTGCGCGCCTCGGCCTCGTCGATCAGCCCGGCGTTCATATCGGCGTCGATGGCCATCTGCTTGCCCGGCAGCGCATCGAGGGTGAAGCGCGCGGTCACCTCGGCGGTACGCACCGCCCCATGAGAAACCACTAAGAACTGAATGGCGATCAGGGCCAGAAACAGCACGAAGCCTACCACGTAATTGCCGCCCACCACGAACTGCCCGAAGGCCTCGATGACCTTGCCCGCGGCCCCCGTGCCCTCCTGCCCATGCAGCAGAATGCGGCGGCTGGAGGCGATGTTCAGCGCCAGCCGGAAGAGGGTCAACAACAGCAGCAGGGTGGGAAAGACGCTCAGTTCCACCGCGCGGCGAATCTGCACCGCGGAGAGGAAGACCACGATCGAGGCGGCCATCGACAGGGCCAGCAGAAAATCCAGGCAGAAGGCAGGCAATGGCACCAGCATCACGAAGATCACGCTGATGGCCGCCATCGGCAGCACGTATTCGCGCAATCGCTGCCAGATCGACGCCGCGGGCAAGCCTCCCATGGCCAGGGCTGAGGTGCTCATTGCGGTCCTCCTCTGAACGGTGGAACTGCGGAGCCGGGCTGGCCCGTTTGTGCGGTCGCCCGCGCCTGGGCCGCCGCTTCGCTGGCGCGGCGCTCGCGCATCTCGGCCTCCAGCCGCTGGCGGTAGAGATAGGCCAGAATGGCCGCCACCGCGGCATAAAGATCCACCGGGATCGGCTGTCCGGTCTCCACCGAGCGGTAGAGCGAGCGGGCCAGCGGCGGGTTCTCGACAATCGGCACCCCCGCCCAGCGCGCCTCGGCCTTGATCTCCTCGGCCAGCAGGTTGCGTCCCTTGGCCACCACCCTGGGAGCCTCCATGGTGCCAAAATCGAAGCTCAGGGCCACGGCATAATGCGTGGGATTGGTCAGCACCACGGCGGCCCTGGAGACATCGGCCTTCACGCGGCGGCGGCGCAACTGGCGCTGCAGGTTGCGAATACGCCCGCGAATCTGCGGATTGCCCTCGGTCTCCTTGAACTCGTCGCGCAGATCCTGGCGGCTCATCTTCAGCCGGGACTCCCGGCTCTGCCACTCGACCGCGTAGTCGATGGCCGCCCAGCCGAAGAGCAGCCAGGCGGCGGCCAGCAGCATCCCGTAGACATCCGAGCCCAGCAGCTCCAACCGCGTCACCGAAAACGGAGGCAGGGTCAACTGCCGTGCGATGCGCTGCACGGCGAAGACCGCCAGCACGCCGGCGGGGACGAGCGATTTGGCCAGCCGCGCGGCGCTACGCAGCGAGAAGAGATTCCTGAGGTTCGAGACCGGGTTGACGCGGTCCAGCTTGAAGCCTACCGCCCCGGCATGGAAGTTGACCCCGCCGGTCTGCAGGACGCCCACGCCGAGCGCGGCCGCGGTCACCGCCGCCATCATCGCGCCGGCCGGCGCAAGAATCTCGAAGGTCAGCCGGCGCAGGGCGAAGAGCGTGGGCTGGATCTGGGACGGCTCCCAGCGGGCCGCAGGCCCAAGATCGAGAAAGCCGGCAAAGCTTCCCCGCCAGGCAATCAGAAGCCGGCTGCCCACGGCGCCCAGCACCATCACCCCGGCCAGGGTTCCGGCCGCGGCTGACAGTTCGCGGCTGTGCAGCACATCGCCTTCCTTGCGGGCCTGATCGCGGCGGTGCTGGGTTGCCTGTTCGGTGCGCTCTCCGGCCATCGGCTACCCTCTCCCGCCCGGCGCGGTAATCAGCCGCTCGGCCAGATCAAGCAGCCCGGCGAAGCGAGCCTCGATAAAGCGCGGCCACAGGGCCAGGGAGCCGGCGAGCAGGGCAAAGCCGGTGAGAGTCTTCAGGGGCACGGTCAACAGCATCACCGGCAACTGCGGGCTGAGCTTGCCCAGCAGGGCCACTGCCACCTCGACCAGCAAGGTAGCGGCCAGCACCGGCGCGGCCAGCTCGACGGCGGCCAGAAAGACGCCGCCGGCGGCGCGCACGATCTCCAGAGCGCTCGCCGGGACCAGCGCGTAGCTGCCCAGCGGAGCGGCGCGGAAGCTACGCACCATCGAGGCCAGCAGAATCCGGTCCAGGCCGGCCGTAATCACCACCAGCGTGCCCATCAGTTGGAACAGGTCGCCAAGCAGCGGCGTCTGGATCGAAGAGGTCGGGTCCAGCAGATTGACCATCGAGAAGCTGAACTGCAGGCCAACGATCTGGCCGGCAAACAGCAGCATCTCGTTCAGCAGCGCGAGCGTGAGTCCGTAGACCAGCCCCACCGCCAGTTCGCCCAGAAGAGCGGAGAAACCGATCGACACCTGCGCGTTGGGCAGCGTTGCCACCAGCGGAGCCAGCAGGTAGGCCACCGCGCCCGCAAAGACCGCCTTGGCGCGCAGGGGAAGCGCCGTCGAAGAGAAGAATGGAGCAAAGGCCACCATCCCGCTCACCCGCACCAGGACCAGCATCATCGCGTTCAGAAAGCTCGTCCAATCCGGCATTGCTATTCTCCTCGCTGACGGACCGCGCTGCGTTTGCCGCGCTGACTCGCTGACTTGCTGACTCGCTATCCCCGCTACCCGATATAACGGTGCAGGTCGGTAAGCAACACGCGCGTATAGGTCGCCATCCGTTCCAGAAACCACGGCATCCCCACCAGCAGAATCATGGACACCGCCGCCAGGCGCGGCACCGAGGTCAGCGACTGCTCCTGCAAGCTGGTCAGGGTCTGAACCAGGCTCAGCAGAAAGCTCAGAACGACCGTCGCCACCAGCAGCGGCGCGGCCAGAATCATGGCCTCCTTCATCAGTTGGCGCAGCAGTTCGGCAACCAGGTCTGGCGTCATCGGGCTTCCTTTCTCAAAAACTCTTCAGCAGCGAGTCGGCCAGCAGGTTCCAGCCATCCACCATCACAAACAACAGAATCTTCAGCGGCGTCGAGACCACCACCGGCGGCAGTTGGAACATGCCGATTGATGTGGTGATCGCGGCGGTGACCATGTCGATCAGCAGAAAGGGAAGAAACAGAACCGCGCCTATCGCAAACCCGGCCTTCAACTCGGAGAGAATGTAGGCCGGCGCCACCACCCGCATCGGCAGGTCCTCAGGCGTGTTTGGGCGCGGAATCTGACCGGCAGCGGTGAACAGCGCCAGATCCTTCTCCCGCGCGTAGTGCAACAGAAAACGCTTCACCGGCTGGACTCCGCGGCTGACCGCGTCCATGCCTGTAATCTGCCCGGCGCGGTAGGGCTCCACCGCCTGCTGGTCCACCTGATTGAGTACCGGTGTCATCAGAAACCAGGTCATCATCAGCGCCAACCCCATCAGCGTGGGGTTCGAGGGCGCCGTCTGCGTGCCCAGCGCCTGGCGCAGGAAGTGGAAGACCACCAGCAGCCGCACCAGCGGGGTCATGGCCATCAGAATCGCAGGCAGCAGGGTGATCAGCGTCAGAACAAGCAGAATCGTCCACGGCGTCGAGTCGCCGGGATGAAGCCGCGCATTCAGGTCGGGCAGCAGCGGCACAGAGGCCGGTGCCGCCGCAAGGAACACAGCCCAGGAAGCTACCATGAGACCCTCACCGCCGGGCGTTCCGGGCCTGTCTGCCTGTTGCCGCCGGGCCGCGGCCGCTCATCGAGCGCATAGAAGGCGGGCCCGCCCTCGGGCGACGTAGCCACCAGAAAGCGCCGCCCCTCGGCCTCGATCAAGGCCAGAGTCTGGCGCGGGGCCAGCGCAATCCGTTCCACCAGCTCCAGCCGCGGCCGCGCGCGGCCCCCGGCCTTGAGCCGCCCCAGCAGCCATCCTGCCAGGCCGCCCACCGCATTCGTTCTCGCGTTCTTCTCCCGCTCCATTACTCGGCATCTCCCCGTCTTGAAAAATCCGGTCAGCCCTTCACGCCAGCCGGGTCACGCGCACCGCCAACTGCGTATCGACCACCTCGAACTCGCTCCAGGCCAGTTGCACCTCGCCCGAGGCCAGCGGCAGATCCTCGCCGTGCGCCCACTGGCTCTCGATCACCTGCCCCGGCTCGAGAGCAAGAAGATTGCGCACCCTGAAATCCCGCACCGGAACCGCCACATCCAGCTCCACCGGCAGCCGCGCCACCGGCCCGGCAAGCTCAATCCACTCCCCCTCTTCCACCGGCGGGCGAGGCGAGGGAACCAGCGCCTGTTCGGCGGCAACCTCGGCCCTTCCCGCCGGATCGGGCGGGTGAGGCGGTGCGCTGGCCGGCGGCGGCAATGGATGTGCGGTGGCCATTCGCTGAGAAAAGAAGCAGAAAGATGACCAGAAGCGAGACAAGAGGATTGGGAGAAGCTAAGAATGAGACCGCGCACCCGTTCCGTCCGCTAAAACCCGTCTGTAACATCGCTGCTACACTGTTAATAGAAATGAATGTGCGGTATCCTGGCCTCTATCCTGCCGGAATCCGCCCGTGAACGAGGTCCAGTCCATGCCGGAATCAAATGAAAACAAGATTGTTACTGCCACCAGCCTGCGCCTGAAGATCGGCCTTGCCGAGATGCTCAAGGGCGGCGTCATCATGGACGTGATGAACGTCGAACAGGCCCGCATCGCCGAAGAGGCAGGCGCCACCTCGGTCATGGCTCTGGAGCGCGTGCCGGCCATGATTCGCGCCGAGGGCGGCGTGGCTCGCATGGCCCGGCCCGGCCTCATCAAGCAGATCATCCAGGCGGTTTCCATCCCGGTCATGGCCAAGGCCCGCATCGGCCACTTCGCCGAGGCCCAGATCCTCCAGGAGCTGGGCGTCGATTTCATCGACGAGAGCGAGGTCCTCACCCCCGCCGACGAGGCCCATCACATTGACAAGCACGCCTTCACCACGCCCTTCGTCTGCGGCGCGCGCAACTTGGGCGAGGCCCTGCGCCGCATAGCAGAGGGCGCGGCCATGATCCGCACCAAGGGCGAAGCCGGCACTGGCGACGTGGTCCACGCCGTCCAGCACATGCGCCAGATTACCCGCGAGATGCGCGCCCTCACTGTGCTTTCCGAGCAGGAGCTCTACGCCGCAGCCAAGGACCACCAGGCCCCCTACGAGCTCGTCCGCATGGTCGCGCAGACTGGCAAGCTGCCCGTGCCCAACTTCTCCGCCGGCGGCATCGCCACCCCGGCAGACGCGGCTCTCATGATGCAGCTCGGCGCCGAGGCCATCTTCGTCGGCTCGGGGATTTTCATGAAGGGCAACGCCACGCCGCTCGATGTCGAGAACGACCCCAAGGAGCGCGAAGAGGCCGTCTCCCGCGCCAAGGCCATCGTCATCGCCACCACCCACTACAACGACCCGAAGATCCTCGCCGAAGTCTCCGAGCAGGTCACCGGCACCATGAAGGGCCTGGCCGCCGCCAGCATCGAGCTCAAGGACCAGCTCCAGACCCGCGGCTGGTAAACACCTGCGGTGGGGCCAACTGCTCGCTCTCCGCTCGCACAAACTTAGTTAATACAGAAAACCCCACCATCGGTGGGGTTTTCCGTCTATGGCCGCTTCAGCGCACCTTACCGTCCTTCCGACATGCAATTGAACATTGCGATAGCCGGAGAGACGATTGATCTAGTGGCCACTCGATGGCTTCACTTCTTCAATTTTTATATCGATCCACTCTTGTCCAAGACAGGAGTGAATAAGGATAAGATACGGTTTGCTATTGCCTATGCGCATGAACATCGAATCGTTCCAGGCCTGCGCCCTGGCCAGCGTGGTCAGTTCCGCGTTCAAGCGGATCTCCTGCAACAGTACATAGGCCGCAGCCGCCATCAGCACGCGCAGTTGGTTGGCCCAGAAGTTCGTGCAACTGGTGCGATCCACATCGAGCGCCTTGAGTTCCTTGATCCTGTTCTCGACGTTGCCGCGCGGGCAATAAACCTCTTCATAAATCCATTGCGGAGTCTGCTCCATGTTCGTAACTACGAAGCGCGGATTATCGCGCGGCTCCTTGCCGTCGGCGCGTACCACCTCGGCCTTGAAGATCACACGCCGCTCGCGCTTCCAACTGTTGGCCGCATAACGCGTGTCGCCGTAAACATGTTCGGTCTTATCGGTCAGTTCAGCGCACATCAGGCTTTCGCTGTATATGACTTCACGCATAAGTCAGGCTAACCCGGATGCAGCGACTGCGCGCAGACCCACCAGTGGCCTGATGCACTCCGATGCAGGTGAATCGCTCCACTTTTCGCGCCGTGTTCCAGTGCTGTCAGGTCCAGGCTTTGCTGGGCCACGGCGCCAGCCAGTAACAACATGCCGGGCGACCCGCAGGTGGGGCAGGCCGCGAACTCGCACGGTCCGGATACATTCCCAAACATTGGCAAAGGTCCGTTTTTGAGGTTGGCGCCGGAACCGGCAAAGAGTGAAATCTCGCGTTGCTCGATCTGGACCTCAACTCTTCGCCGTCTGTTCATGCGACCTCTGAGTTTCTGGATGAAATCCTGATTTTCTCTTGTCCCGCATGGGTGGGCTTGTTACAGTTCACTTAGCCAGCCAGGGGACGGTACCGCTCAATCTGCTTCAAATGTCACCCACTACCGGCAAAGAAGTCCTCAATTTGCTTGTCAATTCTTCTCAATTTCCCTTAAGGTGCATAAGTCATTGACAGATAATGGCTTAATTCGGTTCAATGGGTTCGAGCTGGATACTGTAACCCGCACTCTCACGCGGGAGGGGCAACCGGTTTCACTTAGTCCGAGAACCTTCGATCTGCTTGTCTATCTGGCTGCCCACTCCGGAACCGTGGTTACCAAAGACGAACTGCTTTCCGCCGTATGGCCCGGCTCTTTTGTGGAAGAGAGCAATCTTTCCCAACATATTTTTTTACTGCGCAAGACGCTGGCGGCTGCCGGCCACTCCGATCACATCGTTGCCACGGTTCACGGCAAGGGCTACCAGTTTGCCGCCAGGGTAGAACTGATTCCGCGAGGCCATCGCGCGAACACCGGGTCCGCGTCCGACGAATTAGTGCTTCACGCCGTGCAGTCGGTCACGCGCGTGGTGGTCGAGGAGGAGACGGACGAGGAAGAGGTTGCCGGGATGGCGCCGAAGACATTGGCACTTACGCCCGGAGCCAAGCCCCGCAGCCGGCGGCTGGTCTGGAGTGCGGCGGCAGTGGCTGCGATTGCAGTGTTTTTTGTAATTAGGGTGAATACCCCATCTCAACTGCGAATCGCGAGCTACCAACAGATCACTCACGATGGCAATTCCAAGCTCATCGGCGGAACGGACGGCAGCAGAATCTACTTCACAGAGGAGGTGCCGAACTCCATCAACGAAGTCTCGGTGAGCGGTGGAGTGGCCGCCCCAATCTCCATTCCGGTGGAATACCGCTGGGCGGGCGACATTTCGCCGGATGGATCGACCCTGTTGGTCATCTCCCAGGCTGGTGGGCTGGGTCCTGGCGACTCACTGTGGAGCTTTCGGATATTGGGTGGATCGCTTCACCGTATTGCCAACGCGCTGGATGCAACCTGGTCTCCAGACGGAGAGGGCATTGTCTATGCCACAGCGAACGGCGACATATACCAGAGCCAAAGCGATGGCGCTGGATCACATAAACTGATCTCCACCGGAGGTTACATCAAGTCGCTTGCCTGGTCGCCGGATGGGCGCTTGATCCGCTTTTCCAAAGACGGCCTTCTATGGGAGATGGATGCGAATGGGGCCAACCTTCGCCAACTGCTGCCAGGATGGGGCAAATCCTCGACTCAGTGGTCCGGACAGTGGGCCCGAGACGGGCGATTCTACTTCGTATCGGACGGTCAAATCTGGATGATGAATGAGCGGTCCGTTCTGGGCAAACGCATCCATGCGACTCCCGTGCAACTGACATTCGGCCCCACGGTCTGGGACCGGCCGGTTCTCAGCAGGGATGGAAAAAGAATCTTCGCATCCGGCCGCACCAAACGGGGCGAGCTTATCCGCCTCGACCCGAAATCCAGGCACTTCCACACCTTCCTCGATGGCATGTCAGCCGAGTTTCTCACCTATTCGCGCGACGCCAGGAGCATGGCGTATGTCACTTTCCCGGAAGGCATACTCTGGAGGGCCAACCCGGATGGGAGCCACCCGATGCAACTGACCTACCCTCCCGTGTATCCGAAGTCTCCCCGCTGGTCGCCGGACGGAACAAAGATTCTCTTTGTGGACAGTACCTCGCAAGGCGTCAATGCCATCTACATGATTCCTTCGGATGGCAGTGAAAGGCCCCAGCGCCTTCTGCCGGATGACCGCGATGCGGAGACAGATCCCAGCTGGTCGCCGGATGGGCGGAAGGTCGTTTTTTCTACAACCCAGAATGTGGGCGCGAGTTCAACCTCCGAGCTTCGCATCCTCGATGTTGCAACCAACAGCGTCATTACCCTCCCGGCATCCAGCGGCCTGACAGTGCCCCGCTGGTCGCCGGATGGCAAGTCGATCGCCGCCATGACTCTCGACGCCATGAGCATGAGAATCTTCACCCCCGCCACCGGGCGCTGGTTCAGCCTGAACTCGGGGAGTGTCGCATTTCCTGAATGGTCACGGGACAGCCGGTTTCTTTACTACATAAATTGGCATGGCGACGGCTCTCTGGTGCGCAATTCGGTTGCGAACGGCAAAACAGAGACCATAGCCGATCTGAAAGGCTCGCGGTTTGCCGGCTTCTATACCTCCTGGATGGCGCTCGATCCGGAGGACGCTCCGTTGATGCTTCGAGACATTGGAAGAGACGATATCTATGCCCTCACGCTCGAAAAGAAGTAGATATCCTTCGGCCGATGGGTCTCCCAGTTGGAACAGTGTGAATTCAGTCAAAAACCCCCAAGTGGCGATGTCGGAAGGGACTTGTTGGGCGTAGGGTATAGAATCTGACTGAATAAATCAACACAGACACTCTTGCAACAGCAATTCTAAGTGGAAGCAATCTGCCGGGATGCGACGGGCTTTGTGGCCTGAAAGTCACAGCCGCGTCTTCCGCATTTACCCAAAGCAGCACTGAATTCCTGAAATCGGGGATACGTGTTACCGGTGTTCAGCCTGTGAGACCCGCTCAACGTACCAATATTGCCCTTTGAGCGTTCCACTTAGAATTGCCGCTCTTGCAAGATTGCACGAAAAGAGAGGGAATACGCGTGTTGAACGCAGCGCACCCACAGTTGGCCTCGCCATCGTCGATTTCTGCAATCATGCCCAACATTCTCACACGTTTTCGCCGGCTGACCGGAACTAGGCGACTTTTTTTCTGCATGGTAGCCGTGCTGTTTGCGTCGCACTCGTTCCATGCGAACGCCGCTCCCTTGGCTACCACAACAACCATGGCTGTAAAAGCGAATGGACAGGCCGTCGCGTCGGTCTCTCAGGGAACGCTGGTGACCCTGACAGCTACTGTGGACGTTGGAACAACACCGGTGACCGTGGGAACAGTCGACTTTTGCGAGTCAACGGCGCAGCTGTGCACAGGTATTCATCGTGCGGGATCTGCGCAGCTGATCAGTACTGGCACGGCTAAAGGCACGGCGTCAATTCAGATCCATCCAGCACCTGGGCAGCAAAGCTACTACGCGAAGTTCGCGGGAACACCGTACGGGACAGAACAACTTGAACCGAGCAATTCTTCCCAGGTGTCCCTGTTTGTGAATGCAATGACCACAACCACAATCGTGTCGAGTGGATCGGCTGGCTACTACACGCTATACGCGTACGTGGCAGGTTCTGGGGGGAAGGCGGCTCCGACGGGAACTGTGTCGTTTGTAGATACAACGCTCGCGAACACTGTGCTGGGCAGCGGACTGCTAGGAACAGGTGTTGTGGCCCAAACGTTCGGTGCTGGAAGCACCTTAACCACCGACAGCAATCCCTCTTCTGTTCTGGCGGGTGACTTCAACGGGAACGGGAACTTAGATATAGCTGTTGTCAACTACAACAGCAACACCTTAAGTGTGTTTATGGGCAATGGTGACGGCACATTCAGCGCGCCGGTTGATTATGCAACGGGCAATAATCCTTCTTCCGTTGCGATGACAGACTTCAACGGCGATGGCATTCCGGATCTGGCGGTTGCCAATTACGGCAGCAACACTGTAAGCGTGTTTCTGGGCAACGGTGATGGAACATTCAAACCGCAGGTCACCTTTGCCACCGGTGCTGGTCCCGAATCCGTTGCTGTCGGCGACTTCAACCGCGATGGCATTCCAGATCTGGCAGTTGCCAACAAACTCGCTGGCACAGTGAGTGTACTCTTTGGAAATGGTGGCGGCACATTCAATCCGCAGGTCGCCTATGACGTGGGCACTGAGCCCTGTTTCGTTGCGGTGGTCGACTCCGGCTCCCAGAATCTAGCTGTAGCAAACTACGGCGACAACACCATAAGCATTCTTTTGAACTATGGTAATGGAGCCTTCAACCCCCAGACCACCTATTCAACCGGCAACGGCCCGGTCTCCATAGCCGTGGCCGACTTCAATGGGGACGGCGTTTCAGACTTGGCGGTCACCAACTACGGCGGCGGCACCATCAGCGTCTTTTTGGGTACTGGACTGCAAACTTACAACCCGCAAGTCGTCTACTCGACAGGCGCCAATCCCTACGGGATTTCGGTCGGCGACTTCAATGGGGATGGCAATCCGGATCTGGCGGTTGCCAGCTACGGTGAAGTAACAGTGTTTTTAGGCCATGGTGACGGTACATTCAAGGCACAGACTCCCTATGGCCCTCTGGGTCTGACGCTTACATCCATTGCGGTGGGCGATTTCAATGGAGACGGTATTCCGGACCTCTCGGTCACTGATTACAATCGCGATGCAGCGTACGTACTTTTGGATCAACTGACCTCAACAGCGACTGCGAGCACGACTGGAATTTCAGTTATAGACTACCCCGCCGGAACGATGGACGCGGTTGATGCTCAATATCCTGGAGACTCACTCTATTTGGACAGTACGTCCCAGACCATCCAACTCACGGCGGTTACTCCTCCTTCCGCGCCTACCTTCTTCCCCCCCGGCGGTACCTACACCGCATCCCAGACGGTGACGATTTCAGACACAACGCCACGAGTGACGATTTACTACACAACCAACGGGGCAACGCCAACAACGAGTTCGAGTGTGTACAGCGGTCCGATCAGCGTCTCGGCATCAGAAACGATTGAGGCGATAGCGACGGCCTCTGGCTATTCAAGCAGCGCTGTGGCAACCGCCGCCTACACCATCAGCATCCCCGTCAAGACGACGCCAACAGTAATGTTGACGCCATCCTCGTCAACCATCACAACAGCCCAGGCGCTTTCTCTCACCGTGACCCTCAGTGGAACTCCCGCGCCCACTGGCACAGTAATGTTGACTGGCGGCGGTTATGTCTCTGCTGCGACAGTTCTGACGAGCGGCAGCGCCACCATCAACGTTTCCGCCGGGGCTCTGGCAGTGGGCGGCGACACGCTGACGGCCAGTTACACGCCGGATTCTTCAAGCTCTTCGATCTATTACACGGCCACCGGCAGTGCGCCCATCAC